>UMCH01080031.1_pt1 | contig 33974 bp, 16 predicted proteins | sample 1964201 | NCBI WGS metagenome assembly UMCH01 (sample SAMEA4835965, study PRJEB28245) | human gut metagenome | biome: gut microbiome; material: fecal sample | place: Denmark | collected 2008 | reverse complement strand
TAAGCCGTAAGGCGGGAATTGTGCGGTGTTGCCATAAGGCTGCGGAACGGTCAATCCCGTTCCCTACAGCATTTTTTTCAGCATGTGGCTAATGATACAGTGCCCTATCGTGCTTTTCATCCGCGGATGGATTTCAAAGTTTTATTTTACAACTTCACAAGTATCTCCCCCGCACCGGAATCCGATTGCCCTTCTCCCCTATCCCCCAACCGCGCGTACCGTTCATCTTCATCCGCTCCCCCACCCCAAAACAAAAGGCATGTGCCCCCTTATCTCTATCATAAGGTGGGCACATGCCGTTACATTATCATGATTTTATCACGCCAAAGTCATCAGGCAATGCAGCCATCGGCAAAGCTGTTGCGCTTGGCTTTCTCTTTCTGCTGGTTGCGCTTGGCGATGATTTCTTTGCTCAGGCCAATACGGTTGGTCTTGAAGTGGAAGAACGGGCGTTCCGGTACGGTGAAAATCTCCACCGGACGCATGTAACGTTCCGGCAGGCAGGCATTGATCTTATCGCGCACATCGTCCAAGGTGTAGCCATCTTTGAGCTGGACGTACAGGTACGGCAGGAAGCAGCCCTCGTGCTCATCATCCGGCACGATAACAAAGAACTCGTCCTTGATGCCCTTGATTTCGGCATCGGCCACGATGTTCTCCAGCGGCTGCACCATCAGGTCGCCGCCGCCAAAGCGCGGAGATGCGCCGCGGGTCATCGTGTAGAGCACACCGTCCTCGGTCATATAGCCGATATCGCCGGTGTGCAGCCAGGTCTTGCCGTCTGCGTGGACCTGCAGTGCCTTGGCGGTTGCTTCGGGGCGGTCATAGCCCAGCATCACGCCGGGGCCCGCCATGCAGATCTCACCGGGGGTATTGTAGGTCAGCTCTTCCTGGGTGCCGGGCTTGAAGATGCTGATGACGCTGCGGATCATCGGCACACCAACGTTGCCGTCACGCACCGGGAACGGAGCCATGGGCAGAGTGGCGTTGGAGCCGGCCTCGCTGCTGCCGTAGCCGACAGTAAAGCGCAGGTTGCAGTTATGCTGCTTGAGGAACTCCTCAACATTGCGCAGCTGCTTGTTGTTGAATGCCTCGCAGCCGGCGCCGATGGCCAGCATGTGGGACATATCATAGTCAGCCGGAAGACGCTTGCTGCGGCGGATAACCTCCACAAACATGGGGATCAGGGGCCAGTTGTTGGGGCGGTAGCGCATCATTTCCAGGTCAATATCGTACACATCCACAAACGGATCCAGAATGAGCAGCATACCGCCGGCCAGGGGCAGCAGCATCATGGAAACCACAACAGCGATCAGAGCCGGGGGCAGGATGGTCAGCAGCCAGGTGGGGCGGAATTTATCCGAAGCGCCATAAAAGTTCATCTGGGCCAGCACACCGATGATGCTGTGTGCAGAATGGATGACCTGCTTGGAAGGGCCGGTGGAACCGCTGGTGTAGGCGCGCAGCAGCGGGCGGTCAATGTTGACAGGAGCGGGCACAAAGCCGCGAAAACGCTGGCCCATGTTACAGAAATCAGCCCACATCATGGTATCAGAGCCACGGGCGGGAACATCCGGATACAGGGCATCCAGAGAATGCTGCAGGTAAACCGGCATAGCGGCGCGGTCGCCGCTTTCCAGAGCGGGAACGATAACATAGGTATTCACGTTGGTCTGCTCACGGTAGGCTTCGATTTCGGCCTTGGAGAAGAAGTCGTGAACAAAAATCACCTTGGCATTGGCTTTCTGAACAGCTTCAATGTTTTCTTCCAGGGTGTTGTCACGGCACAGCAGCGAAGCTCCGATGCGCTCGGCTGCCAGCAGCAGATAAATGAATTCCGGCACAGAACGCAGGAACACGGGGATCTGGTCCCCCTGCTTGATGCCAAGCACCTGCAGAGCGCGGGCGGTGGCGTCCACCTTACGGAACACGGTACCCCAGGTGATATCCACGCCATAGTAGTGCATGGCAATCACGTTAGGGTCTGCAGCGCGCACGGAGAGGTACTGCTCCACGGTGCAGGCCGGAACCTGGATACCGCGCAGAACTTCTGGATAGAACTTCATCCAGGGGCGGTCAATGCTGGGCTTGCCAGTCAACATCGCGTTTTCATTCATTGCAATTTCCTCCAAATGTCTTTCCCTTATAGTTGCAGGGAATTAAATTATCCAAATCACGCCAAACCTTTATGGCGCTTTCCCCTGCTGTGCACATCGTTGCACAGCGTCACCGAACCATAATGCTACAATTATCTTCGGTGCTGAATATAGTATACCATTCCTGTTTACGGAAAGCACGAGAATCCCATGGCACAAATTTCCAGAAATTGATTCCGCATGATTCACTTTTTTCACATGAATTTTTACGCTTTGGCATGGAGTTTTCTTGCAATTTCATTTTCCTTGGTGCAACAAAAGCCCCAGCTGCCGCAGCAGCCAGGGCTTTATGTTTATGCGTATGTATGTTGTATTTTTAGATTTTGTTCATCCAGCTCTCTTGCAGTTCTTCCATTTCATCACTTTTGGCGCGGGTAATCAGATGGATTCCCTGCAGGACATGATGGATGTGCTCCGCAATGGCGTTGCGCTCTTTTGTCACGTTCTGGTCATCCAAATTCCAGACCTGATCAAAATATTCACTCAGGCGGTCTTCCATCACACTGTTGTTGACCATTGCAATCCGGTTGATGGGGCAGTTGTTATCCAGCCGAAGATACGATGCAGCGCCAGAAAGGAACATATTGGGGTCCGCCACATACTGGAAATCGTTCACAATGCGGCCGCTGATCAAGCGGATTTCAAGTTTTTCACGCTGCTTGCAAAGCTGCAGCACATAGCTGATGCACCGGCTGCGCTGATCCGGGGTAAGGCTGACCTTGTAACTGAAAAAGTCCAGCTCGCCGGAAACCGCCATGGAGGAAAATGCAGCTTCATAAATCAGGATGCGGATGTTTGTTTCCTCCACCACACCTTTGGCAAGGTTGTGTACGCTACGCAGCTCCGCAGGGGTAGCACCCAAAAAATCTTTCAGCTCGGCCTCGTGGGCGGTCAGGATCTCTTCAAACAAGTCATCCGGCAGCAGAAGCTCATTCAGGTGGCCGAACATCCACCGCAGATTGGAGGCCAGCAGCGTGTGCATATAGTCGTACTGGCTGATCAGCTGGCGCATGCTGGTATCGCGGAAAAGCTGGTCATCCCGCACGCAGAGCTTGGAGAAGTTATCATACAGGCTTTCGCAGTTCTGCGGGTCCTCGGTGGCGGTAACGGCAGCGCAGCGGCTGTGGCTGACCAGCAGGCCGGTAATGGCAAAATCGCCCTTGACCACAAACACCGCGCGCCCGGCAGCCGCGGTGCTGCCAAACAGCTTGAAATGAATATGGCTGAAGTTGGTCAACACGTTGATAATGAGCGCGGCATCATAGATGGGGTCCCATTTTTCGCGGCTGATATCGATCATCAGCTTGAAATAGACGTTATCATAGCTGCGCTGGTCCACCAGCTGGCCGTTTTGCAGGTTGGCAACTTTCAGGCGGTATTCGCGCGCCATTTCCATCAGGTCCATCACAGCCACAATGTCCAGCTGGCTGACGCGGCGCAGCACGGGGTGCGCCATTTTTGTCAGGTATTGCAGCATGTTCAGCTCGGCCCAAAAGTCCGTATAGGGGCCAATGCGCGCCTCGCCGCTGTCCAGTTCCTCTTGCAAATAATCATATTCAGCAATCAGGTTATCATAAATGGCGGCTTTCAGGTCACTGGGGATGCTAACGCTGTATTCCCGCAGCAGGTCACGGCCATCATCGGTGGCTTCATCCACCACGCAGGCACTGATGCCCTCCATCACGCGCTTTTCAGTCTTTTTGGCAGGCAGCATGCGGCCGCTGACCCATTTGCTGATATAGGAAACATCGTATTGCAGGCGCTTGGCCAGGGTATAGTTCTTGACTTCCGCAACTTCCAGCAAATGCTCCAGCAGAATGCTGAATCTATTTTTATCTTCCATTGCACCAAATCCTCTTCACCCATTTAGTTTACACTTTTCTTTTATTCTATTATACAAGTTCCATATTTCGATTGCAAATTCAAATGATAACAGGTAAGGAGAAAACGAAGAAAATATATTAAAATCTTTCACAATTCGCGGCCGCATTCTTTGGCATTCATGCCAGTTTGTTGTTTTTTTGTTGTTTGAACTGACAAAGTTTGTTTGTTCTGCTTGTGATATCCTCCAAAAATTATACTTCGCGCGCCATATTTGCCAAATTTAGCCGCAGCTTTTTAGTAGGTTTTGCCCTTGCACCGGCCTGATGTGTTCGCCATGTTTTTGTGTGTTGCCTTTATTATGCGGGTAAGGTAAATTGCGATTTTTTAATCGTGTACTATTGGGTGGGGTCACCCCGCCCTACTGATTGTTTAAGGGTGTGCTGCCCATTATAATTTGTTCTGTAGGGAACGGTCTTGACCGTTCCGAGGCCTTGTCCGATTGGTCGTGATGGGATTTGTGGCAGGGCAAGGTGCCTGCGGGCGCAGTGACTGTTCCAAGGCGCTGGATTCGATTGCTTTAGGGCAATACCGCATAATTCTAAGTGCCGATACGGCGAGCGAGGTGCGGCAGATGCCAAGCCAAAAGCGCAGATAATACTGGATGTCTTATCGAGCATTTTGGCAACGCAGATGCCGTGCCGCAGCCGCCGGAGCGGTGCTTAAGCCGTAAGGCGGGAATTGTGCGGTGTTGCCTTAGGTTTGCGGCAAGGAACCACCCCTCAGGCCGCTTCGCGTCCAGCTCCCCTCCAGGGGAGCCACCACAATCATGGGGTCCCCCGCCCTACTGGCCTGGCAAATATTTCACCGAACCTATGCCCACAAATACAAAAATGCCGCAGCAGACTGTTACATCTGCTGCGGCATTTTTATTTAGAGGTTAATGGGCTGGTTACAGCTCATTGTTCGGCTGTGGGATTACTGCAGAACGCCGGTGTTCTTATCGAAATGATAAGTGCGGCCATCGATGACTGCATCGCCCTTAGCCATGGTGCCATAGATCGGGTCGAAATAGTAACGCTTGTCAGCGCTCCAGCCCTTGATCATGTGGCCCTGTGCATCGTAACGGACCCACTTGCCGGTGCCATCGGCGCGGTCAGCCCACTGGCCAGCTTCGGATTCCTGATAGACATCCTTGCTGGTGGCTTTCTTGCCCTGGTCAACGGCATCCAGCCAGTACCAAGCGTCGGAAGCCGGGTCATAGATTTCCTTGCCGCGGCCATCCAGGCCCTGGCGAACGCCCTTTTCGTACCAGAAGTCAGCGCCTTTGATGGTCAGCCACTGGCCGTCCAGAGCGATACCGGTGTACTCGTCAAATGCGCAAGGTACACCGTCAATATCGCCTGCGCCCTTAGCCATAGCGCCGGTGATCAGGTCAAAGTAGTAGGTGCCCTTATCGGTCGTCTGCCAGCCCTTGACCATGTGGCCGTTCTCATCGTAACGGACCCACTTGCCGGTGCCATCGGGCTTATCAGCCCACTGGCCGGCGGCGGATTCCTGGTAAACGTCCTTGCTGACGGTCATTGCGCCGCCCTGGACAGCATCCAGCCAGTACCAAGCGTCGGAATCGGGATCATAGATCTCTTTGCCGCGGCCGGTGGTACCCTGCTTCACGCCCTTTTCGTACCAGTACTTCTTGCCGTTTTCTTCAACCCAGCCGTTCTTCTCGCCGTACTTGGCGGTGTAGTCCTTGCCGTTGAAGGTGACAGCAGCGGTGGTAACGCCGCTGGTCTGCTTTACAGTTGCATCCACGAACTGTGCACTTGCGCAGTTCTTATCGGTGCAGGTAAAGACAGCCATTGCGGTAATGGTGGTCTTTTCAGCAGCACCGTGAACGGTGCGCGTTTCGGGTTCAGTAGACGGTACCTCAGTCGGCTCCGGCACAGCAGTCGGCTCCGGCACAGCAGTCGGTTCCGGCACAGCAGTCGGCTCCGGCACAGCAGTCGGCTCTGCCGGCTTTGCGGTCGGAGTTGCGGTCGGAGTTGCAGTCGGAGTTGCGGTCGGAGTTGCAGTCGGAGTTGCAGTCAGTGCTTCAAACACAGCGCTAACGGTAACATCAGCGGCAGGCATCTTGAAGGTTGCTTTGCCATCGGTCAGGGTCAGCTTTTCGGTCTTTTTATCTTCGCCGATCTGATAGCTGTAGGTCAGGCTGTCAGCCTTGAGCTGGTAGTTATCAGCTGCCTTAACGGTAACGGTAACGTCGGTGCCTTCAACAGCTGCGGTCGGGTCTACGGTAACAGTGCCGTTCTCAGCAGGAGCTGCGGTAACCTTGTATTCCTTAACAAACTCTGCGCTGACGTTGACAGGGTAAGCAGGCATTGCAAAGGTGTAGGTGTTGGCTTTTTCGGTATCAGCCTTCACTTCAACGGTCTTATCGGTGTTGTCAGCGTCTTTGTAGGTAACCTTCACGCTGCCAGCCTTCAGGGCATAGCCGGTCGCGGGCTTAGCAGTCAGGGTTACGGTTTCCTTCTCAGCTGCTTCTTTAGCGGAAGCAGTGATCTCACCATTGGTCAGGGTAGCAACATTGACCGCATAGGTCTTGGCGTTTTTGGTAACGCTGATGGCCACATCGCCGTCCGGCATGGTGAAGGTGTAAACCGTCTTAGCCTTTTCGGTGGTAGCCTGGGCTGCGGCTTCGTCCTGCGCTGCTTCCTGAACTTCAGTCAGAGCAACATCGGTATCGCCGTTCTTTGCGGTAACGGTAACGATATCGGTGCCTTTCTTTTCTACGGTCAGGGTAACGGTATCGTCCTTGATGTAGGTGTTGCTGGTGGTGCCCAGGGTCAGGGTAACGCCTTCAACTGCATCGGGCAGGGTAACGGTGTGGGGGGTGCTTTCGGTTGCGGTATGGCAATCAGAGCACAGGTACACATTGTTGCCAACGGACTTGGTTTCCAGCTCGTCCAGAGCCCAGGTATGGCCCTTGGGCAGTGCGCCGTCAGCGTACTTCTTTTCACCCTTGGTCAGGCCGTACTTGTTGGTGCGGGCCTGGGTGTAAGCGGGGGTATCACACCATGCTTCAACGGAAACATCGGTGGTTGCGCCGCTGCTCAGGTCGCTGACCATGTCGGACATCGGCATGGTTTCAATCAGGTTAGCGCACCACATGAACTCTTCGTTCTTGTTCTTCTCGTCAGAGCTGCCCATGTTCTGGTTGTAACTCGGGTTGTAGTTCCAGGACTCGGTCTTGTAGCTCTTACGGTTTGCATAAGAAGTGCCGGAGGCATCGGTCTTGACTTCTGCCTTGCCGTCCACCAGTTCCTTATAGGTGTTGGACAGGTTGGTGCCGACAGAAACGACCAGCTGATCCTTGGTGGTGTTGATGCCGGTGATCACAGTCTGGCCCTGCTGGGTGGTGGTAGCAAAGCTGTAGCTGTCACGCAGGGTCAGGCCCGCCAGAGGATGGTTCTTGAAGGTGCCCAGATACTTCACACTGCTGGTATCCTGGGCGCTATCCATGATAACCATGCTCATGCCGGGAAAGTGGGTATCGGGAACCATGTTGCCGTCCTTATCCTTGGTCAGCTTAATGCCGCCATAGACGGTGTTGTATTCCTTCACTTCTTCCACTGCGCCGGTGGTCGGGTCCATACGGTAGATGGCGTTGTTGACGTTGAAGTACAGCTTGCCATCATACAGTGCGGTAGAGTGTACCAGTGCGGGGTAGATCCGCTTTGCAGCAGCGTCTGCCAGGCACTCGGTGTTCAGGTTGTTTTCAACCTTGGTATGCTTATCTGTTGCACTGGTATCGATCTTATAGATGGTGCCAGCTTCGGCCAGAACCTTGGCATTGCTGTCGTCATCATTGAAGTTGCTGCTGGTTTCCTTCAGATCGTTGTAGTACATCAGGATGATATCAAACGGGTCATCCGTCTTGGTAAAGCTGCTCATGCTGAAGCCGCCGGGTCTGCTGCTGGAATCCTCTTTGCGGATATAGTAGTTCGCATTACGCGGACGTGCTTCCAGAGTATCGGGGCCCTGGTTCTGCATCTTCTTCATGAACTGCTGCATCTGGGAGTTGTTACCAGAGCTGCCGGAACCAGAGCTGCCGCTGTTGCCGTTCTCGGACTGCTGGCGGCGCATGTTGTTATACAGGTTCTGGTTGGTCGTGGTATCAACGTAATAGAAGTAATTATTGTCGAAGTAGATGGGGCTGCAGATAGAGGTGAACCAGGTATCCTCGTAGCAGGTATCGGTGTAACGGGTCTCGTTCTTGTTCTCCGCCTTGGTGTAAGAGTAATGCGGCTTGCCGTTGTTCAACACAACATTGCCGTCATCATCCACATCGGGATTCTTGTTCTTGGTGTAGGTGTAGCCATCGTACAGCGAGTCAATGTAATCATAGTACTTGCTGTAACGGCCTTCCAGACCGGAGGGAGAAACCAGGAAGTTGACATGGCGCAGGTCGCCTGCGTTCTCAACGCGGGTCTGGGCCATGCACTCGGTGTTCACGTCATCATAGCAGACGTCAACATAGTACCAGTTCTTGTTGGCTTCGCCGGTGGTCATCGTAGCAGAGTTGCTGTCGCCCTTCAGCTTGTTGACCTTGACTGCGTTGAAGTAGTGGACGTTGTTGAACATGCCGCCGCCGAACGCATTACCGGCAACACTGGTATCAGAAGTATCGCAGTAATACAGGATCTGGGCAAAGTCAACAACAGCGTTATCGCCTACTTCATCGGGGGTCTTCCAGCTGCCGTCATCATTCTTATAGATGCTCTTGTTGTCAGGCAAATTCTGGACCATGTAGTTAAATGCAGCTGCATAGCCCAGGCAGATGCAGCCATACTCAACGCCCTTAGCGCCGATCTCGCCGCCCAGCAGGGCACCGAAAGCAGTCGTCTGGATGGGGTCGTTGTTGCCGCCGCCGGTGATATCGCCCATGGAGCCCATATCGAATTCTGCAACCTGGGAGATCCAGTCGTGCAGGATCAGCAGCTTGGTAACATAGTCAGCGCTGTCACCCAGCTCGGCAACCCGTGCCAAGCCTGCATCACGGATGTCTTTCAGAGCTTCGCCATAGTTCATGACGTAAGACATGAACGCCTGCGGCAGCATGTTCAGCATGAATGCCATGGTGGTCGGCGGGACATCATCGTTCGGATCAATGCTGCACAATACCTTGATTGCGCCCATGGTGCCGGTGATGCTGCCATCCTCGCCCTGCTTCTGAACGCCCTTGGAGGTCCAGAACGGGGCAACCACGCCGAAGTACTCTGCTTCGTCCTGGTTGAACTGCGACAGCTGGAAGTAGTAGTAGTTCATCTGCGCAGTCGAGACATCGTAAGTATTGGTGACCTGGTTGCCCTGGTCGTCCACATACACGGCAGTCTTCTGGCTGTCGTACAGCAGCAGGCTGTTCTTGCCCTTGTTGTCGCCGCTCTGATAGGTGAAGTTCACCTTGCTTGCGTCAACCGGGTTGTTCTGCATATCGTACCAGTTGCCGTCCTTCATTGCGGACACCAGGGTAACGCCGACGCCGCCGGAGGTGGTATCCAGGGTCGGGGTGCCGCCCACGTTGATGTAGACGGAATTGTTATTCTGGTCTACCACAACGCTGACCGGCATGGTCATTACCGGCTGGGTTTTGATTTCTTCGCCGCAGACAGCGCACTTGAAGGTGACGCTGGTGCATTCCCAGTCAATGGTAACGGGAGCGCCGGCAGAAATTTTGCCGGTTTCGCTGTCATAGAACAGCTGGGCGTTGCTGTAGTCAGCGGCCAGCTCGCCCTCGACCTTCTTCATTTCCCAGTTGAAGGTAGCAACAAAGTTGCCATCTGCATCCTTGGACACAACATGGCTCTGGCAGGGCAGGGCGGCAATGTCGTCGGTGCGGGTGGTGGGTTCCTTGTATTCCTTCTTAACCGGGCTCTTGTCAGCGGGCACGCTGGCAGAGTAAACGGTCTTGCCGGCAACGCCGGGCTTTGCCTCGGTGGTATCCTTGGTTACGGTGCCTTCTACCTTCTGGTAGGCATCGTCCTTTTCACAGGTATACACAGCGGTGTAAGCCCAGCCGTCATCGGTCTTGGTCCAGTAACCATCGGGGGTTTCCTTCCAGGTATGGGTGTGGCCATCCTCCGGGTTGGTGTCATTCCAGTACCATTTCGGCTCGCCATAGGTATGGCCGTCTGCAGCGGCGCTGGCCGCAAAGGTATCGGAGTTTTCAGCAACGTAAGCCTGTGCGTAGCTGTCAGCCTGCTGCGCAATCACTTCATCATCGCTGTTGGTCATGGACTCCATCGCAGAGGTCATGCCGGAGCTGCCGGTAAAGGTAACGGCGGTCACAACGCCTGCGGCGTTCGTCTCATAGCCCAGGTCGGTAACGGCGCTGGACAGATGATACGTTTTGATGGTGGCAGCCATCACCGATGCCATCTCGTCCTTGTTCAGGCCATAGGCTTCGGTGTTGATCTTGCCGACTGCGGCGTTGGCGTACATGGCATCGGCCAATGCATTTTCCAACGCTGCAAGGCTCATATGCCCGCCTTGCTCTGTGCAGTCGCTTCCAGCTTGGCATCGTCCTGCTCCAGTTCATGCACTTCGCCCTGGGCAGCCAGCGTTTGGGCTGTCTGCTTGATCAGGTCTGCGGTGCTGGTGAACTTGGGCAGGGACTGCACAGCGCTGGCCGCGCTTGCTGCGCTAGCTGCAACAGACTGCGCTACCGAAGAATCAATCTTGGTAGTTTCGGCTGCTGCGGGAAGCGCCACGCTCTGGGCAACCATGGCTGCTGCCAGCACGGATGCACCAAAACGCTGAAGGTTTTTCTTCATAGTTTTATCCTCCCTTAAGTGTTACTACTTTCCCCTTTTGTGTGAAAAGTGGTACGGCAGATGTGCGGCACTTTGCAGGTGTTGATTGCAAAACGCCTGGTTGTGCTCCCCTCGGTCTGGCGATCCCTTGCCGGGCTGCGGCCTGCTTTTGGGGCTTTTGGCCCCGGCACAGCGGCTGACAAAACGTTGTACCGGCTGCATGCCTTGATCCCGCAAATGATAACCTTTCCGACACATCTAGGTATATACATTATATCACAGTTGCCAGAATTTGCATAGTTAATTAGAGCGGTTTCTATGTAAATTTTTGTCCTTGAATCAACTGAAACCTGTTTTTCGCACATTATTTGCGCTGCGGTGCGGTGACTCTTTGGCGGTATTTATTAACATTTTTGAATGGTTTATTCCTGATTTTATCAAATGATTAAACATTTACCCCGATAATGTTCTTTGCAATCTCTTAATCCAATCATCCGGTATTGTGATCGCGCATTTTTTGCCATTTCGGCTTGGCTTGTTGTTGAGAGATTTGGCAAAGATTGGAGGAAACTTGAAGGGAAAATTGGAGGTTGAGAATTGCCCATTATAAATTGTACTGTAGAGAGCGTTCCTGACCGTTCCGAAAACTTAGGGATAGATCAGCCCTTGCCCCTTAACCGCGACCTGAAATACACCTTCCCAAGGTAGGGCGGTGTGAGTGCCCTCTCCTGCTCCACTTTTTCAAAGTTCCGAATGGTGTCCTCTCCCCTATCTACAATTCCTGATGTTTTCATGATGCCTTCCTTGGTCTTCCACACCCGGCCTTTGCCCCCTCCCCGTCCCATAAGTCATACACAACAAAAAGGCCCCTGCCTTAACAGCAGGAGCCTTGAAAGCTATATCACAAGCCGAAAATTACTTCTCGATCTTGGAAACAACGCCGGAACCAACAGTGTGGCCGCCTTCGCGGATAGCGAAACGCATGCCTTCTTCCATGGCAACCGGGGTGATCAGCTCAACGTGCATATCAACGTTGTCGCCGGGCATGCACATCTCAGTGCCTTCGGGCAGGGTGATGATGCCGGTCACGTCGGTGGTACGGAAGTAGAACTGAGGACGATAGTTGTTGAAGAACGGGGTATGACGGCCGCCTTCTTCCTTCTTCAGGACGTAAACATGGCCATCGAAAGTGGTGTGGGGATGAACAGAGCCGGGAACAGCCAGAACCTGGCCACGCTCGATCTGGTCACGGTCAATACCACGCAGCAGAGCGCCGATGTTGTCGCCAGCCTGAGCGAACTCGAGGCTCTTGCGGAACATTTCCAGACCAGTGATGGTGGTGGTCAGCTTCTCTTCCTTCAGACCAACGATTTCCATCTGATCGCCGACATGAGCAGTACCACGCTCAACACGACCGGTAGCAACGGTGCCACGGCCGGAGATGGTCATAACGTCCTCAACGGGCATCAGGAACGGCTTATCAGCAGCACGGTCCGGGGTCGGGATGTAGCTGTCAACAGCGTCCATCAGCTCCCAAATGCACTTGTATTCCGGAGCATCGGGATCCTTGGAAGTGCTCTCCAGAGCCTTCAGAGCGGAACCACGGATGATCGGGGTGTTGTCGCCGTCGAAATCCTGGCTGTCCAGCAGTTCGCGAACTTCCATTTCGACCAGGTCGAGCAGCTCTTCGTCGTCAACCATATCGCACTTGTTCAGGAACACAACGATCTTGGGCACGCCAACCTGACGAGCCAGCAGGATGTGCTCACGGGTCTGCGGCATCGGGCCATCGGTTGCAGCAACAACCAGGATAGCGCCGTCCATCTGAGCAGCACCGGTGATCATGTTCTTGATGTAGTCAGCATGGCCCGGGCAGTCAACGTGGGCATAGTGACGCTTCGCGGTGTGGTACTCAACGTGAGCGGTGTTGATCGTGATACCACGAGCCTTCTCTTCAGGAGCCTTATCGATGCTGGAGTAATCCATGAAATCGGCGTCGCCCTTCAGAGCCAGAACCTTGGTGATAGCGGCAGTCAGAGTGGTCTTGCCGTGGTCAACGTGACCGATGGTACCGATGTTGACATGCTCCAAAGAGCGGTCAAATTTTTCCTTTTCAGCCATTGGAAGTATCCTCCTTTAATTCAAACAGATAAAATAGCCTGTTGTAAGGCTATCATACTAGATTTTTCAAGAAAAATCAAGTATTTTGCGCGAATTTGTGCAGAATCAGCCCTTATTGCGCTCGGTCATGATCTTATCTGCAACACTCTTGGGAACCTGCTGGTAATCAGCCGGCTCCATGGAGTACTGGCCACGGCCCTGGGTCTTGGAACGCAGGTCAGTAGCGTAACCGAACATCTCGGACAGAGGAACCATAGCGGTGACACGGGCAGTGCCATCGGTGGATTCCTGGTTCTGGATTGCGCCGCGGCGGCTGTTCAAGTCGCCAATGACGTTGCCCATATACTCGTCAGGAACAACAACGTCAACCTTCATGATGGGCTCCATAATGACGGGATCAGCCTTCTTCATAGCATCCTTGAATGCCATGGAGCCGGCGATGGAGAACGCCATTTCAGAGGAGTCAACTTCATGATAGGAGCCGTCCCACAGAGTGACCTTGACATCCACGACGGGATAGCCAGCCAGAATGCCGGACTTCATCGCGCCCTGGATACCGTTGTCAACAGCGGGGATGTATTCCTTCGGGATAGCGCCGCCAACAATACCGTTGACAAACTCATAACCCTTACCCGGGTTGGGCTCAATCTTGATCTTAACGTGACCATACTGGCCCTTACCACCGGACTGACGTGCGTACTTGGTTTCCTGGTTAGCATCCTTGCGGATGGTTTCACGGTAGGCAACCTGAGGTGCGCCAACGTTAGCTTCGACCTTAAACTCGCGGAGCAGACGGTCCACGATGATTTCCAGGTGGAGCTCGCCCATGCCGGCGATGATGGTCTGACCGGTTTCTTCATCGGTCCAGGTACGGAAAGTCGGGTCCTCTTCAGCCAGCTTAGACAGGGCAATACCCATCTTCTCGCTGCCAGCCTTGGTCTTGGGCTCGATGGCAACGCGGATAACCGGCTCGGGGAAGTTCATGGACTCGAGGATGATGGGATGCTTCTCATCGCACAGGGTATCACCAGTGGTGGTGTTCTTCAGACCAACAGCAGCGGCGATATCGCCAGCGTAGCAGATGTCGATATCCTTACGGTTGTTTGCATGCATCTGCAGGATACGGCCGATACGCTCGTCCTGATCCTTAACAGAGTTGTAAACAGTGGTGCCAGCCTCAACGGTACCAGAGTACACGCGGAAGAAGCACAGCTTACCGACATACGGGTCAGTCATAATCTTGAATGCCAGTGCAGAGAACGGCTGATCATCGGAAGAAGTGCGATCTTCTTCCTCGCCAGTCTCCGGGTTGGTGCCCTTGATGGCCGCAACGTCGGTCGGAGCAGGCATATAATCAACGATTGCATCCAACAGTTTCTGAACGCCACGGTTCTTGTAAGAAGAGCCGCAGACAACAGGAACGATCTCGTTGGAAATAGTAGCCTTACGCAGAGCAGCCTTGATTTCTCCCTTGGTCAGCTCTTCGCCTTCCAGGTACTTCATCATCAGCTCTTCGTCGGTCTCAGCAACAGCTTCGATCAGCTTGTCATGATATTCCTGAGCCTGTTCTTTCATGTCTTCAGGAATTTCCTCAACGCGCACATCATTGCCCATATCATCATAGTAGATATCGGCTTTCATGTCGATCAGATCGATGATGCCGCGGAAAGTGTCTTCCTGGCCGACAGGCAGCTGGATAGGCACACCGTTGGCATGCAGACGATCATGCATCATCTGTACGCAGCGGAAGAAGTCAGCACCCATGGTATCCATCTTGTTGACGTAAACCATGCGGGGAACCTTGTACTCGTCAGCCTGGCGCCAAACGGTTTCAGACTGAGGCTCAACGCCACCCTTTGCGGCCAGAACGGTAACAGAACCGTCCAGAACACGCAGAGAACGCTGAACTTCAACAGTAAAGTCAACGTGGCCCGGGGTGTCGATGATGTTGATACGATGACGGTTCTTTTTGAACAGAGCCGGATCGTGCTGGGTCTCGGTGTGGCTCCAGTAGCAGGTGGTTGCAGCGGAAGTGATGGTAATACCACGTTCCTGTTCCTGCTCCATCCAGTCCATCGTGGCAGCGCCGTCATGAACTTCGCCGATCTTATGGTTAATACCGGTGTAGTACAGAATGCGCTCGGTGGTGGTGGTCTTGCCTGCGTCGATGTGGGCCATGATACCGATATTTCGGGTCATTTGCAGGGATACGTCTCTCGGCGTTGCCATGGCTTAAACCTCCTCAGTAAGCAGATCAATAACGGTAATGCGCGAAAGCCTTGTTGGCTTCTGCCATCTTGTGGGTATCTTCGCGCTTCTTGACAGCGCCGCCAACGTTGTTGGTAGCGTCAATGATCTCGGCGGCCAGGCGAGCGGACATGGTCTTTTCACCACGGCTGCGGCTGTACAGAGTCAGCCAGCGCAGGCCGAGGGTCTCGCGGCGGGCGGGGCTGACCTCCAGGGGAACCTGGTAGGTGGAGCCGCCGACACGGCGGGCCTTAACTTCGAGGCTGGGCATGATGTTTTCCATGGCCTTCTCGAACATTTCGAGAGGATCGTTGCCGGTCTTCTCTTTGACAGTCTCAAAAGCCTCGTAAACGATCTTCTGAGCGACGCCCTTCTTGCCATCCAGCATGATGCTGTTGACCAGACGGGTGACGAGCTTGGAATTGTAAATAGGATCAGCCAGAACTTCGCGCTTTGCGATTTTACCTCTTCTGGGCATCTTTCTTCCCTCCTTCACATTAATGATATCATCGGTACTCGAAAGTTAAAGAAAACTCCCGTTATGCCACAAAAGGGTCAGCTGACCATTTTATGGCGAAAAGATGTTTCCTTACTTCTTGGCACCGGCCTTGGGACGCTTTGCGCCGTATTTGCTGCGAGCCTGGTTACGGTTTGCAACACCCTGAGTATCCAGAGTACCACGGATGATGTGGTAACGGACACCGGGCAGGTCCTTAACACGACCGCCACGGATCAGGACAACGCTGTGCTCCTGCAGGTTATGGCCGATACCAGGAATGTAGGAGGTGACCTCGATACCATTCGTCAGGCGGACACGGGCAACTTTACGCAGAGCAGAGTTGGGCTTTTTGGGGGTCATGGTACGAACAGCGGTGCAAACACCACGCTTCTGGGGGCTGTTCATGGTGGTGTACTGCTTCTTCTGGGAGTTGTAGCTCTTCTGAAGGGCAGGAGCAGTGCTCTTGGTTACCAGGACCTCACGGCCTTTGCGTACGAGCTGGTTAAAAGTAGGCATTTCTTTTCTCCTTTCTTGATTATTCCGCGCAGTTTTTTGCGGGGGTTGTGCTTCCATTTTGGCCGCACTTGACCCCTTAACTCACGCATTTATTATAATAGCGGATAAACCACGCTCTGTCAAGAGTATTCACAAAAAATATTTCAAATAATCGTGCAAGATGCTGATTTTCTGCACCGTGGGTTCTAAGGCAATACCGCACAATTCCTGCCTAACGGCTCAAGCACCGCTCCGGCGGCTGCGGCACGGCATCTGCGTTGCCAAAATGCTCGATAAGACATCCAGTATTATCTGCGCTTTTGGCTTAGCATCTGCCGCACCTCGCTCGCCGTATCGGCACTTAGAATTATGCGGTATTGCCCTAATTTTGCGCTTAAGGTGTATCTGAAAACAAAGAAAATGACGGATATTTCGCAAACGCAAGCAGGATGTAAGGCAAAGAGCCATAGGAATCCTTTGCGGATTCCAAGGCTTTTTAACGCAAAATCCCGCTGTGTTTGCAGAAACAGACTAAATTTTCGAATTTTTCAGATACACTCTAGGACTTTCCCCTGCTTATTTTGCAGCTTCCAGCTGTGCCACGCAGGCTTCGGCTTCGTCCAGAATGCGGCCGAACTTATCCAGGGCAGCATCCACCGGGGCGGGGGTGGTCAGGTCCACACCGGCATGGCGCAGCTCATCCAGCGGGTAAGCGCTGCCGCCCATGTGCAGGAACTCCAGGTACTTCTTAACAGCCGGTTCGCCGTTCTTCAGGATGCCCTCGGACAATGCCACGGCAGTGGAATAGCCGGTTGCATACTTATAAACATAGAACGGGCGGTAGAAGTGCGGGATGCGTGCCCACTCGTACTGTACCTCGTCATCCACAACCAGCTCCGGTCCAAAGTAGTCCACAATGAGCTTCTTGTACAGATTGTTCAGGGCGGCGGGGTTCAGGGCTTCGCCGCGCTCGGCCATGGCGTGGGCATCGCGCTCAAACTCGGCAAACATCGTCTGGCGGTAGACGGTTCCCTTGAAATTTTCGAGGTACTGATTCAGCAGGGCCAGGCGGGTTGCGGGATCCTGGTTCTTTTCTGCCAGCAGGTGCTCAATGAGCAGGTTCTCGTTGACGGTGGAAGCGACCTCTGCGACAAACAGGGTATAGTCGGCATACTGGGCAGGCTGGGTATGGCGGCTGAACCAGCTGTGCATGCTGTGGCCCATCTCATGCGCAATGGTGGAAACGCTGTCCAACGTACCAGTAAAGTTGCACATGATATAGGGGTTGGAATCATAGCTGCCGCCGGAGTAAGCGCCGCCGCTCTTGCCCTTGTTGGGGAACACATCGATCCAGCGTTCGGCAAAGCCCTTGCGAACGATGGTGCCGTACTCTTCGCCCAGCGGTGCAACGGCATCCAGAACCATCTGCTTGGCCTGGTCATAGGTGTAATGGGCGCTGACGCCCTTGGTCAGCGGGGCGTACACATCATAGTAGTGCAGCTCGTCCACACCCAGGATGCGCTTGCGCAGAGCAACATAGCGGTACATATCTGGCAGGTGCTTGCGCACAGTAGCCACCAGGTTATCATAGACCTGGCCGGGCACGTTCTCCCCTGCCATGGACATGGCGCGGGAAGATTCATAATGACGGACGGAGGCTTCGGCGGTAGCGGTCTTGACAGCGCCGGAGTAAGAGGCAGCCAGCGTGTTGATGTGCTGGCGAAAGCTCTTGTAGTAGCTTTCAAAGGCATTCTTGCGCAGCACGCGGTCATTGGAGGTTTGCAGCAGGATGTAGTTGGAAGCGGTCAGCTCCACATCGTTGCCCTCGCCATCCTTGACGGAATCGAACACCATGTCGGCGTCTTCCAGGTTATCGGCAACATTTTTCGGGGTGCCGAATGCCTCACCGAAAGCAGCCAGCAGCTTTTCTTCCGGGGCGGTCAGGGTGTGAGGCTTTGCACGCAGCAGGTCTTCCAGAGCAAAACGATAGGGGGCAACCTGCTCGTCAGCCATGATGGCATCCAGGGTTTCCTGCGGCAGTGCCAGGATTTCCGGCTGAGCATAGGCGATGGTACCGACAGCCTTTACATATTTGGCGGTAGCGCGGGCATCCATGCTCTGGGCGTCATCAGCACGGGTATCCTCGCTCAGACGCAGGCTGGTGTAGACAGCCAGGTTTTCCAGTTCACGGAACACGCCGATTTCTGCATCATAAAATTCACGAATGCTGGCAGCGTTGTTCAGCTTGCCCTCCCAGGCAGCCAAAGCTTCAATTTTGGGGTCAATGGCGGCAAAAGCCTTTTCCCATTCCGCATCGCTGGCGTACATTTTGGTCAGGTCCCACTGGTACTGCGGGTCCATCTCTTTGCGTTCTTTCAATGCTTCCGACATGGCGGATTCTCCTTTTCTATATGGTGTCTTTCTGAGCCAGTCAGGGAAGCGTTCTCCCCTGCCCTCCATGCAGGCACCATTCATCCTGCACAGACAAACCCAGTATAAAAGTATTATACACCAAATGTTAGAAAAAACAAATCCGTTTTTATGCCACAAAAGCAACGCTCCATAGAACGAGTGCCAGCAGCATTGCCGCTATCAGATACAACATTCTTTTGCCTGTTGATTTTGCAGCCGCCACAATACCGCTTTTCCCTATTGCTATCAAAAAGAGCACAATCATTAGAATCAGCAAGAGCAGCAGAAGCCCCACTGCCGCGCCAAGCCCAACAAATTGCAGAGCAAACCACAGCAGAATTGCCGCTGCCGCAAGCAGCATCCACTTCTGCTTTGCTGTCAGGCTTTCTGCTTTTTCTGTGTTTGCTAATGTTCCCGATTTTTCCGTTCCCGTTGTCCCTTCTAAATCAGTCGCTTCCATATCCGCTGCTTCCAACGGAATTCCCAGCAGCTGCCGCAGCATAAACAGGTTGGCTGTGCCGGGCAGAGCTTTCCCTGTTTCCCACCTTGCCACAGCCTGCCGTGTTACGCCCAATTTTTCTGCCAGCATTTCCTGGGTCATGCCTTTTTCTTTCCGGGCGGATGCAATTTTCTCTCCCAATGTCATGGTGCTATCCCCCTTTCTTTGGGGCCAGCATAGCACAGCTGTACTACTATTTTCAAGCAACTTTGTATCACTTTTCTGCCACTTTTCCGCAATAAGCAGTTTCATTCCCCGCAAAGCAGCATAAAAAATCCCCCACAGTACCCTTTCCGTTCGCAGTTGCCCGTGCGGAGAATGCTGTGGGGGATGTTATGTTTTATTGTCAGGCTAAGCTTATCAGATAAGAATAGTCTTACTTTTCAGCGTGGTCGTAAGCGCTGCCTTCGGCATCGCGGATTTCCTCGGCGCGAGCCAGCTCTTCTTCAACCTCCGGCAAACCGGTTCCGGCGGGGATCAGCTTACCGATGATGACGTTCTCCTTCAGACCGGCCAACGGGTCAACCTTGCCCTTGATGGCGGCTTCGGTCAGAACGCGAGTGGTTTCCTGGAAGGATGCAGCGGACAGGAAGCTGTCGGTTGCCAGGCTGGACTTGGTGATACCAAGCAGGATCTGACTGGCCTGGACCAGCTTCAGGTCGGTTTCGCCTGCATCAATGCGTTCCTGAATCTTCTCGTTCTCAATCATCACATCGCGGCGGTTGACAACGCTGCCCATGATGAACTCGCTGGAACCTGCATCGTCAATGCGAACCTTACGCATCATCTGGCGGACGATAACTTCGATATGCTTATCGTTGATTTCAACGCCCTGCAGACGGTAAACCTTCTGGACTTCGCTGATCAGGTAGTTCTGGGTAGCAATGCGGCCCTTGACAGCCAGGATATCCTGCGGATAAGCATGGCCTTCGGTCAACAGTGCGCCCTTGACGAGCACATCGCCCTCCATCACCTTCAGGCGGTGGCCGAACGGGATCAGGTAGCTCTTGGTAACCGGTGCGCCGTTATCGTCAACACCGGTCACTTCAACGTGGCGGCTCTTCTTGGTATCGTCAATATGGACGGTACCGGCGATCTCGGACATGATAGCCATTGCCTTCGGGCGGCGGCTCTCGAACAGTTCTTCAACACGCGGAAGACCCTGAGTAATATCTTCAGCAGATGCGATACCGCCAGTATGGAAGGTACGCATGGTCAGCTGAGTACCGGGTTCGCCGATGGACTGTGCCGCAATGATACCGACGGATTCACCGACCTTAACGCACTGGCCGTTGGACATGTTGGAGCCGTAGCAGCGGGCACAGACGCCAACGTGAGCACGGCAGGTCATCACGCTGCGGATCTCCAGCTCGGTAATACCGGCAGCTTTGATCTTTTCAGCGTCGAACATATCCATCATCTTGTCCTTGGACACAATGAGTTCGCCGGTCTTGGGATCCATCACGTCATGCAGAGCATAACGGCCAATCAGACGCTCGGAGAAGCTTTCGATGGTAGCGTTGCCTTCGCTGATCTCACTGACGAGGATACCCTCGGTAGCGTGGCAGTCTTCCTCGCGGATGATGACTTCCTGAGAAACGTCAACCAGACGGCGGGTCAGGTAGCCAGAGTCAGCAGTACGCAGTGCGGTATCGGTCAAACCTTTACGAGCGCCTCGAGAAGAGATGAAGTACTCCAAGATGTTCAGGCCTTCGCGGTAGTTTGCACGGATAGGCATTTCCAGGGTTTTACCTGCGGTGTTAGCCAGCAGGCCGCGCATGCCGGCCAGCTGCTTGATCTGGTCCATAGAACCACGAGCACCAGAGTCGGACATCATATAGATGGGGTTGCGCTGGTGGTGGGTCTTCAGGTTGGTAGACAGAGCGTTGGAAACTTCCTCGGTAGCTGCCTGCCAGATCTCAACGGTGTTCTTATAGCGCTCTTCATCAGAGATAAGACCACGGTTGAAGTTCTTCATGACCTTTTCAACCTTCTTGTCAGCCGCAGCCAGGATCGCCGGCTTCTCTTCGGGGATGATAGCGTCAGGCACGGCAACGGTGATGGCGGAAAGGGTGGAATACTTATAGCCCTGTGCCTTGATGTGATCCAGCATGATAGCGCAGCGCTTGGTGCCATGCTTTGTCAGGCAGCGGCTGATGATGTCGGGCAGCTTCTTCTTGGTGACCTGGAAATCGACTTCGTAATCGAACTTATGTTCGGGGTCGGTGCGATCCACATAGCCCAGATCCTGCGGGATGGGGGTGTTGAAGATGATCTTGCCGACAGTGGTGGTGACAAGGGCGGTTTCAGGGCCGTTGCCAAAGTCCATGGTGCGGCGCACCTTAACGGGAGCCTGCAGGGTGACGATATGCTCGGCGTAAGCCATCAGGGCTTCGTCCTCATCGCGGAACACCTTGTCGTGGCCGGGGTCTTCGGGGTTGACCATGGTCAGGTAGTAAGAGCCCAGGATCATATCCTGCGTGGGCACGGTGACGGGTTCGCCGTCAGACGGCTTCAGCAGGTTGCCGGAAGCCAGCATCAGCATCTTGGCTTCGCGCTGTGCTTCGGTGGACAGCGGCAGATGGACAGCCATCTGGTCGCCGTCGAAGTCAGCGTTGAAAGGGGTGCAGACCAGCGGATGCAGCTTGATGGCGTGGCCTTCGACCAGAACAGGCTCAAATGCCTGAATGCCCAGGCGGTGCAGGGTAGGTGCACGGTTCAGCAGAACGGGATGGCCCTTGATGACGGTTTCGAGAGAGTCCCACACCTCGGTGGAAGCACGCTCGACCTTTTTACGGGCAGCCTTGATGTTGGAGGCAATGCCCTTCTGGACCAGGTCCTTCATAACGAAGGGCTTGAACAGCTCCAGAGCCATCTCTTTGGGCAGACCGCACTGGTACATCTTCAGCTCAGGGCCGACAACGATAACGGAACGGCCAGAGTAGTCAACACGTTTGCCCAGCAGGTTCTGGCGGAAGCGGCCCTGCTTGCCCTTCAGCATATCGGAAAGGCTCTTGAGGGCGCGGTTGTTGGGGCCAGTGACCGGGCGGCCGCGGCGGCCGTTATCGATCAGGGCGTCAACTGCTTCCTGCAGCATGCGCTTTTCGTTGCGCACGATGATGTCGGGAGCGCCCAGCTCCAGCAGGCGCTTCAGACGGTTGTTGCGGTTAATCACGCGACGGTACAGATCGTTCAGGTCGGAAGTCGCAAAGCGGCCGCCATCCAGCTGGACCATGGGGCGGATATCCGGCGGAATGACCGGAACAACGTTCAGGATCATCCACTCCGGGCGCTGGCCGGACAGGCGGAATGCATCAACGCACTCCAGGCGTTTCAACAGGCGGACGCGCTTCTGGCCGGTAGCCTTTTCCAGTTCCTCATGCAGCTCTGCGGACAGAGCTTCCAGGTCGATCTCAGCCAGCAGCTTCTGGACGGCTTCGGCGCCCATGCCGGCTTCAAAGGTATCCTCGTACTTTTCCCGCATCTCCTTGTACTCGCGTTCGGTCAGGAGCTGCTTTTTCTCCAGCGGAGTAAAGCCAGGATCGGTAACGATATAGTTTGCAAAGTAGAGCACCTTGTCCAGCTGGCGGGGGCCGATGTCCAGCATCAGGCCAATGCGGCTGGGAATGCCCTTGAAATACCAGATGTGCGAAACGGGTGCAGCCAGCTCAATGTGGCCCATGCGCTCGCGGCGGACCTTAGCGCGGGTAACTTCGACACCGCACTTATCGCAGATCTTGCCCTTATAGCGGATGCGCTTATACTTGCCGCAGTGGCATTCCCAGTCCTTGGTAGGTCCAAAAATGCGCTCGCAGAACAGGCCGTCGCGCTCCGGCTTCAGGGTGCGGTAGTTGATGGTTTCAGGTTTCTTGACCTCGCCATAGCTCCAGGCACGGATCTGGTCGGGAGAAGCAAGGCCGATCTTGATAGAATCGAACTCTTTATTTTCCATTCAGCGAACCCTCTCATTTAATCGTGACGTAAACAGCATTCCGATCATTCACCGTCGAACAGGTCGTCGCCATTGTCGGCTTCGATCTGTGCCAGAGAAGCTTCATCCGGCTCCTCATCGCCCAGGTCGTCGTCGAAGCCTTCATCGGCATCCTTGACACTGTAATCATCCTGCAGCTCGCTTTCCAGCAGAACGTTATCACCGATATCGCTGTTGTCAAAGTTGGCATCGTCATCGTCATATTCCTGACGCATATCAACAGCGTTGCCTTCCTTATCCTGAACAACAATATCCAGGCCAAGGCTCTGCAGTTCTTTCAGCATAACGCGGAAGCTTTCGGGGATGCCCGGATTCGGCACATCTTCGCCCTTGACGATTGCTTCGTAGGTCTTGACACGGCCCACAACGTCGTCAGACTTGACAGTCAGGATCTCCTGCAGGGTGTAAGCCGCGCCATAAGCTTCCAGAGCCCAAACTTCCATTTCGCCGAAACGCTGGCCGCCGAACTGGGCCTTGCCGCCCAAAGGCTGCTGGGTAACCAGAGAGTACGGGCCGGTGGAACGGGCATGGATCTTATCATCAACCAGGTGATGCAGCTTGAGGTAGTACATATAACCGACAGTAACCTTGGAGGGGAACTTTTCGCCGGTACGGCCATCGTAAACGGTGGTCTTGCCGTCATCGGTCAGGTCGATCTTGCTGAAATCGATGATGTGGCCCTTATCGCCCATCAGGCGGGGCAGCTTGGTGGGATATTCCGGTGCATGGTCGCCATGCCACTTATCGCGGGCTTCGGCCAGGCAGTCACGGATATCGGATTCGTGCGCGCCATCGAACACGGGGGTCTGCACATGCCAGCCAAGGGCCTTGGCAACATAGCCAAGGTTGACTTCCAGCACCTGACCGATGTTCATACGGGAAGGAACGCCCAGGGGGTTCAGCACGATATCCAGCGGGGTTCCGTCAGGCAGGAACGGCATGTCCTCCTGCGGCAGAATGCGGGAAACAACACCCTTGTTGCCGTGACGGCCTGCCATCTTATCGCCAACGCTGATCTTACGCTTCTGGGCGATATAGACGCGCACGCAGGTGCGCACGCCGGGCTGCAGCTCGTCAGAGTTTTCGGGGGTAAAGACCTTAACATCCACAACAATGCCGTAAGCACCGTGGGGAACGCGCAGGGAGGTATCACGTACTTCCCGTGCCTTTTCGCCAAAGATGGCGCGCAGCAGGCGCTCTTCGGCGGTCAGTTCGGTTTCACCCTTCGGGGTAACCTTACCAACCAGAATATCGCCGGTCTTGACTTCGGCGCCGATGCGGATAATGCCGCGGTCGTCCAGATCCTTCAGGGAATCATCGCCGACGTTGGGGATATCACGGGTCACCTCTTCAGGTCCCAGCTTGGTATCGCGGGCTTCGCTCTCGTACTCCTCAATGTGGATAGAGGTGTAGATATCCTCGCGGACCAGCTTTTCGTTCAGCAGAACAGCGTCCTCATAGTTGTAGCCTTCCCAGGTCATGAAGCCGATCAGAGCGTTCTTGCCCAGAGAGATCTCGCCGTCCTTGGTGGCGGGGCCGTCAGCCAGAACGTCGCCCTTCTTGACAACATCGCCCACATAGACGGCGGGGCGCTGGTTGACGCAGGTTCCCTGGTTGGAGCGCATAAACTTAATCAGTTCATAGGTATCGGCGGAGCCATCTTCCAGACGGACAACGACCTTATCTGCGTCAACGCTTTCAACGGTGCCGTCATGGGCAGCCAGCACGCAGACACCAGAGTCGGTAGCAGCCTTATATTCCATGCCGGTAGCAACCAGAGAGCGCTGGGTAACCATCAGAGGCACAGCCTGACGCTGCATGTTGGAGCCCATCAGAGCACGGTTACAGTCATCGTTTTCCAGGAAGGGAATGCAGGCGGTAGCCACAGAAACCATCATTCGCGGAGAGACATCCATGAAATCAACCTGTTCACGGGCAAATTCCTGAATGTCGTTGCGATGACGGCCGGAAACGCGGGAACGGACAAAGCGGTTGTTCTCGTCCAGCGGTTCGTTGGCCTGTGCCACGATGTATTCATCTTCAACGTCGGCGGGCATATAAACAACTTCATCGGTAACAACGCCGGTTTCTTTATCCACGCGGCGGTAAGGTGCCTCAATGAAGCCGTACTTGTTGATCTTGGCGAAAGATGCCAGATAGGAGATCAGACCGATGTTGGAACCTTCGGGCGTCTCAATCGGGCACAGACGGCCATAGTGGGTATAATGAACGTCGCGGACTTCGAAGCCTGCGCGGTCACGGGACAGACCGCCGGGGCCCAAAGCGGACAGACGGCGCTTATGGGTCAGCTCAGACAGCGGGTTGTTCTGGTCCATGAACTGAGACAGTGGGCTGGAACCGATGAACTCACGGATGGCAGCCACGACCGGGCGGATGTTGACCAGGCTCTGCGGGGTGATCTCGCCGGATTCCTGGTTCTGCAGGGTCATGCGCTCGCGCACAACGCGCTCCATACGGGCAAAACCGATGCGGAACTGGTTCTGCAGCAATTCGCCAACGCTGCGCACGCGGCGGTTGCCCAAGTGGTCGATTTCATCGGTCACGCCGATGCCATGGTCAAGGCCCAGCAGGTAGTTGACGGAAGCAAAGATATCGTCAACAGTAACGGTGCGGCTGATGAGCTTATCATGATTCTTGGTCAGCAGTTCTTTCTGCTCTTCCGGATCGGAGGTAGCATCCAGAATCTTACGGATTTCGGCGAAGGAAGCGCGCTCGTTGATGCCGCATTCCTTCACGTCAAAGCTGAAGAAACTCTGGGCATCGACACAGCCGTTGGAGAACACGATCACATTGACCGGATCCTGGCCCTTGCGCTCCACGATAACAGTAACGCGGGAAACACCGGCGTTATCAATTTCAACAGCCTTTTCGTGGCTGATGCGCTCGCCCTTGGCGGCCAGCAGTTCGCCGGTCAGCGGGGCAATGATGTCCTCGGCAGTCTTATAGCCCGCAATACGGCGGAACAGGCACAGCTTGTTGTTCATCTTGAAGCGGCCAAAACGAGCCAGGTCGTAACGGCGCGGATCAAAGAACAGCAGGTTGATGTGGCTGCGGGAGCTTTCCACCGTCGGCGGCTCGCCGGGGCGCAGCTTGCGGTAGCACTCCAGCAGGGCTTCCTCTGTGGAATGGGTGATATCCTTTTCCAGGGTGGCGTTGATTTTGGGTTCAGAATCGCCGAAGTACTGGCGGATCTGCTCATCGGTGCCAAGACCCAGTGCGCGCAGGAAGGTAGTAACCGGCAGCTTGCGGTTTTTATCAATGCGCACATAATATACATCGGAAGAATCGGTTTCGTATTCCAGCCATGCGCCGCGGTTGGGGTTCATGGTTGCGGTGAAAAGGTCCTTGCCGGTACGGTCCTTGCTGGAAGCATAGAACACGCCGGGCGAACGAACCAGCTGGCTGACGATAACACGTTCTGCACCGTTGGAGATGAAAGTGCCGGAATCCGTCATGAGCGGGAAATCGCCCATGAAAATTTCCTGTTCCTTCACTTCGCCGGTGCTTTTGTTCAACAGGCGCGCAGTGACATAAAGCGGCGCAGCATACGTTGCGTCACGCTCTTTACATTCTTTAATGGTATATTTGGGGTGCTTGTCCAGACGGTAATCGACAAATTCCAGCGAGAGATTCCCGGTGTAATCCTCGATCGCGTCAATGTCGTGGAACACTTCGCGCAGGCCCTCGTCCAGGAACCAGTTATAAGAGTTTTTCTGGATCTCGATGAGGTTGGGCATGCCAATCACTTCGTTGATGCGGGAAAAGCTCATTCTGGAGGTTCGACCGTTTTGTACGGGCTTGACCTTTACCATAAAATGCGACCACTCCTATTCCGTTCAGATTTGTTTTTGGCAAAAGCGCTCCGCCGAAGCAATGATTTTCTTGGAACATTCGTCGTTTTTAACAAAGTTTGAAAAAACGCGGAAAAATCAAAATTCCTTTAGGGCGCTCTATTCCATTTTGTGATACTATGCCAGTATACCAGCCAAAAAGCTGATTGTCAAGGGCTCTTTTGGCATTTTGCGTGTTTTTTTATCAGGCAATTGAACGCCCGGCTGCGTGTCACATTTCTTTTGGCAAAGTGCTATTTTTGCATTTCTTCTGCCACTTGACAAATCCTTGAAATACCGCTAATTGGCACAATGCCCAATTACCTTGTGTGTTTTTTGTATGGGTTGCAGCCTGCGTTTTTTCTGCATCTTCCCGGTTTTTACGCTTTGCAAACAAAAAGTGCCCTTCCCGCCGTTATCCGTGTGCAGGATGGGCACTCGTCTGTTTTTGGTATTATGCGTTTGATGCCGGGCCCGCCACACGGGTATTTACACCAGCTCCACCCGGTATTTTTGCAGCCAGTAATTCAGCTGCACAAACCAGGCAATGGTCTGCGGGGTAGTCATCAGCTGGCCATACCAGGGGGTCGCAGTCTCGGCAGCGGTCAACAGCTGTTCCAGCGCTGCCCTCTTGGCAATACGCAGCAGCGGGGCATCCGGGTCCTGCATCGCACTGCGCAGCATGGCGCTGACAGCGTTCAAATACGCCGGGTTCCATGTTTTAGGGTAGGGGCTCTTTTTTCGCCACAACACTTCCGTGGGCAGCACGCCCTGCATCGCCTGGCGCAGCAGGCCTTTTTCGTGGCCCTCGTAATCCTTATATTCCCACGGCACGCTGTACAGGTATTCCGCAATGCGGTAATCGCAGAACGGCACGCGCACTTCCAGCCCGCTGTACATACTCATTCGGTCCTTGCGGTCCAAAAGGGTCTGCATAAACCAGTTAAAGTTCAGGGCAAACATCTGGCGCATTCGTTGTTCCAGGGGATCCAGACCGGGGCGGATGGAAGTTTGCTCCAGCGTGGCGCGGTAGCCTTCATCAATATACGCCGCCGGGTCAATGCCGCCGAACACCTCCGGCTTAAAAAAGCTGACCCTGTATGCCGTGCTCTGCGCCCAAGGAAAGCCATACCGCTCCCGCACAGTCTTATCCCTGTACCAGGGGTAACCGCCAAATATCTCGTCCGCGCACTCGCCGGAAAGTGCCACGGTGGCTGTTTTACGGATCTCACGGCAGAACAGCAGCAGCGAGGAGTCCACATCCGCCATACCGGGCAGGTCGCGGGCGTCCACCGCTTCCAGCAGGGCGGCGGCCAGTGCTTCGCTGTCCAGCGTTACCCAGGTATGCTGCGCATTCAAGAACTGGTTCATGGTGCGGATATACGGCGCATCCGGGCTGGGCTGGAAATGGGTGGCGTGGAAGTACTTTTTGTTATCCTGATAACCGACCGAGAAAGTCTGCAGCGTTTTGCCCCGCGCCGTAAAGTGGGAATCCGCGATTGCCGAAATCAGGCTGGAATCCAGCCCGCCGGAAAGGAAGGTTGCCACCGGCACATCCGATACCAGCTGCCGCGTGACGGCATCCATCACCAGGTCCCGCACTTTGGCTGCGGTGTGGGTAAAATCATCGGGATGTTCGTGGTCGGTCAGCTGCCAGTAGCGGCGCACGGTGAGGCGCGGCGCACCAACCTGTGGCACAGTGTATTCTGCACAGCAGCCGGGCTTCAATTCCTGCACATTGCGGAACACCCCGCACCCCGGCGTGCGGCCGGGGCCGAGCAGCAGCACATCGGCCAGCCCATGGGCATCCACCTGCGGCGGGATCTCCGGGTGGCAGAGCAGCGTTTTCAGCTCGGAAGCAAAGATCAGGCTGTTCCCGCGCAGGGCATAGAACAGCGGCTTGACCCCGATGCGGTCCCGCGCCAGAAAGAGCTTTTGCGCCCGCTGCTGCCACACAGCAAATGCAAAAATACCGTTCAGCTTTTCCAGACAGTCTGGCCCCCACTGGGCAAAAGCATGTAACAAAACCTCAGTATCGGAATGGCTTACAAAGCGATGGCCCAGAGCCGCAAGCTGGGCGTGCAGCTCCGGCGTGTTGTACAGCTCGCCGTTGTACACCAGAATGTATTTCTCCCCGCCCTGCTCCAGCACCATGGGCTGGCAGCCGTTTTCCAGATCCACCACAGCCAGCCGCGCATGGATCAGCGCCGCATGGCCGTGCAGGTACATTCCCCGCTGGTCCGGCCCGCGGCGTGCAAGGCTTTTCTGCATTCGGCAGTAAGCTGGGTAGTTGGCTGCAATCTTATTTGGGTCCGCGCTGATCTGTCCGGCAATTCCACACATCGTTATCCCCTCCCCTATATCATCAGGGTAATCGTATGCTGTGGCTTTGTCATTTATGCCTGCTGCACACAAAAATACACCCGCACCGCCGGGCAAACAGCAGTACGGGTGCAGATGATTTTAATTTGCTATTTCTATTCTATATAAGAATCACGGCATCAATCCAGGAAGTCGCGCAGCTTTTTACTGCGGCTGGGGTGGCGCAGCTTGCGCAGGGCTTTTGCTTCGATCTGGCGGATACGTTCACGGGTAACGTTGAACTCCTTGCCCACCTCTTCCAGCGTGCGGGGGCGGCCATCTTCCAGGCCAAAACGCAGGCGCAGGACCTTTTCTTCACGCGGGGTCAGGGTTTTCAGCACATCGGCCAGCTGCTCTTTCAACAGGGTCTGGCTGGCGGCTTCGGCGGGAACGGGGGCTTCCTCGTCGGGGATAAAGTCGCCCAAGTGGCTATCTTCCTCCTCACCGATGGGGGTTTCGAGGCTGACGGGTTCCTGTGCCACGCGCATAATCTCGCGCACTTTGTCCACCGGCATATCCAGGCGCTCGGCAATTTCTTCGGCGCTGGGCTCATGGCCGTTTTCGTGCAGCAGTTGGCTGGAAACCTTTTTGACCTTGTTGATGGTTTCCACCATATGCACAGGGATACGGATGGTGCGGGCCTGATCCGCAATGGCGCGGGTGATGGCCTGGCGGATCCACCACGTTGCATAGGTGGAGAACTTGAAGCCCTTGGTATGGTCAAACTTTTCAACCGCTTTGATCAGACCCAGGTTACCTTCCTGGATCAGGTCCAGGAACTGCATGCCGCGGCCCACATAGCGCTTTGCAATGGAAACTACCAGACGCAGGTTGGCTTCGCTCAGGCGCTGCTTGGCGCGTTCGCCGTCCTTGCCGCCTTTCTGGATATCCAGGGCCAGCTGCACTTCCTCATCGGGGGTCAGCAGGGGCACGCGGCCGATCTCTTTCAGGTAAACCTTAACGGGGTCATCGATGGTAATGCCGTCCGAGGTAACGGTATCCTCAAAGTCATCCATCCCCTCCTCGCCCATATCGGCCACAGCGGACATATCAGTGGCGTCATCATCCACCACTTCAATGCCGTTGCTTTCCAGCTCTTCATACAGCTTTTCCATCTGCTCCGCGTCAATAACACGGCTGCTTTCTTCCATAGCGTCACTGATTTCGGTGCTGGTCAATTTGGCTGCACGGCGGCCCTGTTCAATCAGGTTGCGAATCGAATCTTTCTTTTCTGCCATAAGTAGTTTCTCCTTTGGTTTTTATTCTGCCCATCTTACTGGAACGGGATAAAACAACATGGTTTTGGCCGGGGTGGAAATTATTCTTCCGGCGAGCGTTCGCCCACTTTTTTGCGGGCAAGGGCGGCAAATTTCTGCCGGAATTCATCGTCTGTGGTGCCTGCCACCTGGGCGCTTTCGGGGTTTGCGGTCTGCAAACGATCCAGCAGCATATCAATATCCCGGCGGGTCAGGCGGGTATCGGCGTTTTGGGCCTGGGCCAGCATCACCTGGCTGTAGGCTTTTTCCTCCAACAAGGGGGAAAGGGTCGTGGCGTTGGCGGGCTGGCCGCGCGCGGCGCAGTCATAAATCGCCTTGATTGCCTGCTGCATTTCCGGCAGCACCACCATGCCAAGGTTCAGCCGCTCCCGGATGTAGGGGATGGCGCCGGCATCCTGCAGCATAGCCGCCACAAGCTGGCGGGCGGCGCTTGCGGCCCCCAGGGCAGCTTCGCCCCCGCGGTCATAGGGCACGCGGATATCCGCCGCAATCCCCTGGCGGGAAAGTTCGTTCTGCTCTTTGCGGCGCGCCCTGCGCCCGGCCCCGCGCACGGCGCTTTCCAGCTGGACCAACACAGCCTTTTTATCAATGCCGGTCTGTTCCGCAATGCGCCCGGCATACACATCCCGCGCCGTGGGGCTGACCGCGCTGCCTGCCAGAATGCCGATGGCTTCATCCACATATTGCAGGCGCTGGGCATCGTTGCGCAGGTCATATTTTTTCACTGCCTTAGCCAGCTTGAACTCCAGCGGGGTTGCGGTGCCTTCCAGCACGGCTTCAAACCGGTCGCGGCCATAGGTGCGGATAAATTCATCCGGGTCCTTGGCACCGGGGATGTTCAGCACCCGCACCTGCAAATTGGTACCGGAAAACAGCGCCAAACTGCGCTCCGTTGCCTTCTGGCCTGCTTCGTCCGAGTCATAGCTCAGCACCACTTCGTCGGCGTATTCCGTCAGCAGCTTGACCTGCTCCGGCGTCAAAGCCGTGCCGCAGGCACAGACAGCGGTATCAAACCCGGCTTCGTGCATCGAGATGACGTCCATATACCCTTCGCAGAGGATATACCGCTTGGACGTTGATTTTTTTGCCACATTCAGCGCAAACAGCGTGCGGGATTTGTGGTAGACCATCGTTTCGGGCGAGTTGATGTATTTCGGCTTGGAATCATCCATCACGCGTCCGCCGAACGCAATGATATTGCCCCGCACATCAATGATGGGCACCATCACGCGGTGGCGGAAGATATCATACAGATTGCCCTTGGCGCTACGCTTGACAAGGCCGGAGGATTCCAATTCCGGCTCGGTAAAGCCGCGGTGGCGCAGGTAGTGCAGAAGGCCGACAAAATCTTCCGGTGCATAGCCCAGGCCAAACCGGCGGATGGCCGCATCCGAAAGGCCGCGTTTTTCGCGCCAGTAGCGGCGGGCCATGGCGGCTTCCGGCGTTGGGGCGTTGAGCTGGTCATAAAAATAGCGCGCGGCGTTGCGGTTGATCTCCAACAGGCGGGAGCGGGAACGGCTTTCCTGGTCGTCCTCCTCCGGCATGGGCATCCCGGCGCGGCCCGCCAGCTGTTTAACAGCTTCCACATAGCCCAGGTTGGAAATTTTGCGCACAAAGTTAATCACATCCCCCGCCGCACCGCAGCCAAAGCAGTAAAAACTTTGGGTATCCGGGTAGACGGTAAACGAAGGGGTTTTCTCGTTATGGAAAGGGCACAGCCCGGTATAGGTCCGCCCGCGATGACGCAGCTGCACATATTGGCCGATTACTTCGGTAATATCATTGCGTGCAACCACTTCCTGTATGTATTCCTGTGGGATCAATGGGGCTCCGGGCCTCCTTTCGCGTATATATCGTAATAATTTATAGGTTAGCGAGCGGCAGTGCTCTAACATACTGCCAATTTTATAGCACCTGCCACTTTTGCGGCACAAACAGCTCCTCAAACAGGCGGGTAGCAAATTCATCGCTCATGCCGGAAATATAATCCGCCACGGCACGGTCCATTCCCTGGTGATATGCCACCTGCATATAAAAATTAGGCATCAGCGTGGGGTCCGCGCAAAGGCGCTCATACAGCGCTTCGATCATCTTGTCCACTTTTTTCTCTTCGCGCTTGGCATCCTTGTCCACATACACCGTGCTGTACATAAAGTCTTTCAGCACACCGTATGCCTCCTCCACTTCGGGGGAAAACTGCATTTTCCCATTTTTGCAGTTTGCGCTGTTTGCCACAAGGTCGGTGATCATTGTGGTGATGCGCCGGGATTTGGTATCGCCCAGCACCTGCACGGCATCCCGCGGCAGGGCGGTGGGGTTCAGCACACCGGCGGCCACGGCATCCTCAATATCATGGTTCAAAAAGGCAATGTGGTCCGCATAGCGCACGGTACAGCCTTCCATCGTGCGGGCCCAGGCGCCTTTGGTGTGGGTAATAATCCCGTTGCGCACCTCCCAGCAAAGGTTCAGGCCCTTGCCGTCCTTTTCCAGGTAGTCCACCACCCGCAGGCTTTGGCGGTAGTGGGTAAACCCGCCGGGGCACAGCCGGTTCAGTGCGCGCTCCCCCGCGTGGCCGTATGGGGTGTGACCAAGATCATGCCCCAGGGCAATGGCTTCGGTCAGGTCCTCATTCAGCCGCAGGGCGCGGGCAATGGTTCGGGCAATCTGGCTGACTTCCAGCGTGTGGGTCAGCCGGGTGCGGTAGTGGTCGCCCTCCGGCGAAAGAAACACCTGTGTTTTCTGCTTCAACCGCCGGAAACTTTTACAGTGCAAAATTCTGTCCCTGTCACGCTGGTAGCAGGTCCGCAGGTCATCTTCCGGTTCCGGGGTGCGGCGGCCAAAGCTCTGCTCACTTAAAGCGGCATAGGGGCTTAAGGTCAGGCGTTCAATTGTCTGGGTCTCTTCCCGCACAGTCACGGCGCAGCCTCCTTTCCCCTATCCGGTTCCCCGTTGGGCATATCATGCCCAAAAACGGCTCTCTATATTATAAATACGATAAAAAGCCGCCAAACACTTGTATGAAATGTAAAAATTTCATGGGAAATTCTGCTTTCTTGCCAGAAATGACTGCGCAGCATCAAAAAGCTGCGTAAAGTGGTTTGCTGATCGTCACTTCGGCACTGCCGCGGGTCAGCTCGCTCAGGTCATGGCACAGGGCTTCTTCGGTTCCGGCAGGCATGCGCCAGCGCAGGGTCACAGCGTCGGCATACTCCGGTTCCTGCAGTTTGGCCCCGGCGGCTGCGATCATCCGCTGGGCCTGTTCAAACTTGGGGTATGGCACGGTCACGGCGCAATCCGTCACCAGCCGCATGCTGACGATCTCCGCCTGCTGCAAGGCTCCGGATGCCGCCGCGGTGTAGGCCCGCACCAGCCCGCCGGTACCCAGCAGAACTCCGCCAAAGTACCGCGTAACCACCACGATCACATCCGAAAGCC
>UMCH01105111.1_pt1 | contig 34557 bp, 38 predicted proteins | sample 1964201 | NCBI WGS metagenome assembly UMCH01 (sample SAMEA4835965, study PRJEB28245) | human gut metagenome | biome: gut microbiome; material: fecal sample | place: Denmark | collected 2008 | reverse complement strand
AGATCTGTCGGCAGAATGAGAGCGACCGGAGAATTGTCGCATAACAATACGATTCTCCCCTCCAGCACTGCAAGTGCTGCCCGGTCCGGCCTCTGCGTCGTCTGAAACTGTGGAAACGGTGAATACCATTTCTTTTCCGCCAACTGTTCCAAAGTTCCACTGTCCATGACCCCATCAATCTCATATTCTGTAATTTTTTCCCGGATTTTTTCCAGCACGGATGTATATTTCAGATCTGCCATATACACCAGATCAATTGCCGTATGCGAACGCACCCCCTCCTGTACTTCTTCTACTCTGACCCGTGTCGATCGCACACGCTTACGGATAAGTGCCGTATTCGTTTTGATGGAATCGGTAAACCCCTCCTTCGAACCACGGATCACCTTTTCCGAATCCGGTTCCTGCACCCCCATGCCGGGATATCCTTTGTCGGCAATCTTTAATGCATGTCCGTATCCATCCACAAAAAGGATGGCATCCCCCGTGAGCATCCCCTGTGCTGCATCCTCTATGGTATCGTACGGTGTCACATCTGAAATCCCCATCGCATTCTCATTGAGTACCTGATTTAAGTCTCTGTCCGGCAGCTCCGATAATGCCGCCAGCAGTCTCCCCAAAGCCGTCGTTTCCAGCAGCATATTGCTGACTGCCACCTCAATATATGCCAGAAAACAGCGTCTTCTTTTTCCTTTTCCCAGACGCATTTCCTTCATTTTAATATCTGCACTGTCTGCAAACAGCTGTTGAAACTGTTTTATATTCTGCTCAATATCGGTCGAAATTTTTGTATGCTCCATTTTTACATTCCTATCTCTTTTCATCCCATAAGGTGCCTGTATACCTAAAAAAAGACAGACACCAAAAGGTATCTGTCCTTACTATTTCCATCTGTTACATAAACTATTCATTTTCTGTTTCATCCTGACACTGGATTACGCTCTTTACCGCCACTGCCTGGTTTTTTACATGCTTGTGCATGGCAAGCGTTGCCGCTTCTTTATCCCTGTTTTTCAGTCCCTCCGCAATCGCATTATGTTCTGCGATCAATACCGGATAATTGTCCGGATTTTTGATATATTCCACACGGTATCGGTAGATCTGCTCCCGCAGATTGTTCAATAACGTCACGAGTTTCGGATTTCCCGTTGATTCAAAAATAACATCGTGGAATTTTACATCCATCTCGGCAATCATTTTCACATCTCCGGTCTTTGTACTGTTTTCAAACTGATCTTTGACTTCTAAAAGTTTTTGCAGCTCTTTCTCCGAAATCTTATCACATGCAATCTTTACGGCAAGTTCATCCAGTGCCTCCCGGATTTCCAGAACGTCTTCCATATCTTTGAGCGTCATCTTTGCAACCTCTGCCCCTTTGCGTGGCATGGTTACAGCAAGTCCCTCCTGCTCGAGCATACGGATGGCTTCACGGATCGGTGTACGGCTCACCCCAAGCTTTGCTGCCAGCTGTAACTCCATAAGCCGCTCTCCCGGTTTGAGATCTCCTTTTAAAATTGCCTCTCTTAACGTATTAAATACAACATCTCTCAGTGGCAGATATGCGTCCATATTGAGCGTCAGATCATCTGTCATGTTATCGTCTCCATTTCTGTTTGTGTGAATTATTACTTTCTCCTGTTGTTGTAGATCGTGGTCAGATATACCTGTTTTGCAAGACCGGAGCGTTTCATTTCCCGCAGCGCACGCTTTGCCGTTTCTCCATCTTCAAAAAGACCGAATACGGTAGGACCGCTTCCGCTCATCATGGAAGCTTTTGCACCCGAACGCATCATCTGCTGTTTGATCTCTGCAATTACCGGATAGTTTGGTATCGTAACCGATTCCAGTACATTTCCCATATGTGCACAGACACCGTCAAAATCTTTCTCCCGGATATCTTTCATCAGTGCATCAATATCCGGATGGTTCGTCTGTTCATCCAGCTTCAGGTTCTGATATACAAATTTGGTCGATACAGAAATGGATGGTTTTGCAATCAGCACCGGACATTTGATCATCGGCGGAAGCTGTGTCAGTTTTTCCCCGATTCCTTCTGCCAGTGCCGTTCCACGCATAAGACAGTAAGGAACATCTGCCCCGATCTGTACCCCTCTCTTCATCAGTTCCCTGCGGGACAATCCCAGATCATACAACTGATTCATCGCATACAGCATGGCGGCAGCATCCGTGCTTCCTCCTGCCATCCCCGCCGCTACCGGAATTCTCTTTGTCAGTTTTACGGAAATTCCATCTGTAAGCGCAAACTCTTCCTGTAACAGCCGTGCCGCTTTATAGACCAGATTATTTTCATTTACCGGCAAAAAAGAGAGGTTGGAAACAATCTGTATCTCCGGCTCCCGGATCTTTTGAATCTCCAGAAGATCGTACAGATGAATGGTCTGCATGATCATGCGCACTTCATGATATCCATCTTCCCTGCGCCGGACCACATCCAGTCCCAGATTTATTTTTGCAAGTGCTTTGAGTGTTATTTCATCCATTTGTATTTCCTCAGTATTTTGTATACACCGATTGTACTACAAAAAATACAATCGGTCAAATTCTATTCTCCCTGTTATTCTTTCCACTTTCTTCCGAAAAAATAAGTCACAAAATAGATCACAGATGCGATAATTACAATCATTGGGCCGGTTGCAACGTTTGTATAATAAGACAAAATCAGCCCCATGACGCCCGAGAAAACGGAAAAAATTATCGAAAAGACATGGTATTCCCGCATATTTACCGACAGATTTCTGCTCGATGCCGCCGGAAGGATCAGCAATGCATTGATGATCAGAATACCTACCCACTTGATGGAAAGCATGACAATCAGTGCTACAAGTACCGCAAAAACATAATCCATCAGTTGTACCGGAATCCGCTTGCTCTTTGCCAGTGCCCGGTGAATACAGATGGCATTCAGCCAGTTAAAACAGGTGATCCAGAACAAAATCGTAACGATAAAAATAATAACAAGATACCCGATTTCCTTTTTGGTAATGCTCAGAACATCCCCGACTAAAAGACTCGAATATTTACTGAAATTTCCGCCTTTTGACAGGATTGCCAGACCAATCGCAACCGAACAGGAGGAAAAAACCGAAATAATCGTATCGGTTGATACGGTACTTCTGCTTCCGATTTTGTTTAACAGCAGCGCGAATACAACTGCAAAAATCACCATGGAAATATTCGTATCCGGAATTCCGCATACCACTCCTACAGCAATTCCCGTCAGTGCGGAATGCCCCAAGGCATCCGAAAAATATGCCATTTTTTTATTGACAATCATGGTTCCCATCAGCCCAAACAGTGGTGTAATGATCAGTATTGCGGCCAATGCCATCTTCATAAAACCATAATCCATCCAGGAGGTCCAATCAATCATTTGTCTCATCCTCCTTTATCCATGTTTCTTCTTTTCCCGCAGAAAAAATCCGTTCAAATTCGGAACTTTCGTATACTTCTTTTACCGTTCCCTGCCTGAGGACCGTCTTGTCCAGAAGCACTACATGATCCGCATATCTTGCCACGTAATCCAGATCATGTGAGATCAGAATAATCGCAAGGTCATAATGTTTTTTCAGATAATCCATCGTTTTAAAAAAAAGTTCCATGCCATTCTGGTCAATTCCGGATACCGGCTCATCCAAAAGCAGCAGATTCGGCTCATCCATCACCGCCAGTGCAAGAAGCACTCTCTGCAGCTGTCCTCCGGACAGATTACAAACCTGTTTGTCGATCAGTTCTTCTGCCTCAAAAATGCGCAGATGCTCTTTGATCTTTTCATATAATTTCCGGTTTTTCGGCAGAAACACCGGATATCTCGACTCATAGCTTGCCAGCAGGTCATAGACACTGACCGGTGTATTTTTTTCGATGTTAATCGATTGCGGGACATATCCGATTTTTAAATTCTGCATCCGTCCGTCTTTGGTATCCCGAAACTCAATATCTCCCGTATGCGGGATGTCCCCCAGCATGGCACGGATCAATGTCGATTTTCCGGCACCGTTTTTTCCGATAATCGCATTCAGCGATCCACAGTGCATATGAAGATTCACATCTTTTAAGATTTCCTGCTCACTGAACCACACCCCCAGATGGTTCACCTTGATGCAGTGAAATCCACACGGACTAATGATCTTTCGCATAAAATGCCTCCTCAAGTATCTCCATGTTTTTTTTCATACCGTTAATATAACTGTCTTTTTCGTAAGTTCCGCGATTCAGCGGGTCCAGATATAATACCTTTGCATCGGACTCTTTCCGGATCGTATCTCCCATACTCTTTCCATACAGTTCTTCTGCAAGAATGTATTTTACATGCCCCTTGCGGACAGCAGAAAGCACATCTGATACTTCTCCTGCGCTGACCTGCCGTTCCTCATCGAGATCCAGCAGATAGTTTACCTGCAGTCCATAGTCCTCAGCGACATAGGCATATGCTTCATGAAACAGAATCACCGACTGACCGGAAATTTCCTGTTTTAATTTCTCCTGACGTTTTTTCAGTCCGTCCAGTTTTTCCAGATATGCCTTTGCCCCATTCTGATAGGCACTGCTTCTTTCCGGATCTGCTCCAGATAATCCATCGGCAATCGTCTGTACCTGTGTCTCATAAGCAGAAACGCTCATCCATGCGTGGGCATTGACATCCCCATGGGCATGTTCTTCTTCTGTTTCCCCCTCATGATGATGTGTATCGTCCTCCTCCCCGGAGAGCAAAGAAATATTCTCACAGGCTTCTATAATTTTCAGATTCGGGTAAGCCTCTGCAACTTCCTTCATAAAGCTTTCAATTCCACCACCATTGATGATAAACACATCCGCCGTACTGAGTAACTTCATATCTTCCGGTGTCAGCTGGAAATCATGCAGGCAGCCGGTCTGCGGCTCACTTAAATTTTCCAGACGCACTCCGTCTGCATCCCCGATTACATTCTCAGCCGCAATATACATTGGATAAAAGGAAGTCACAACCGTCAGTTCCTGTCCATCCGTCTGTTCCTGTGTCTGGCTGACGTACCATCCGGTCAGTCCCATTCCTGCCACCAGAATGGCAAAAAGCATGATTGCAGTATACAAATACTTTTTCTTCATTCTACTTTTTTTTCACTTTCTTTTTCTGTTCTTTTCGAAGTGTCTTTTTGGCTACCGGGCGGTCTGTCTTTTTCCAGCGTTCTTTTTTCTTCGGTTCCTGCGGTGCCGGCTGCTTTTGTTTTGCCTCTCTTTGGGCATTTTCCGCCTCGATGTACCCTTGCGGAAGTTCAATAACGGATTCTACAATCTGCCAGATTTCTTCCCGGCCCTGTTTTGACTCCGCAGAAAACGGAATAACGATCGTTCCCGGCTCCACTTGCAGGATATCCTTTATCATTTGCACATGTTGCAGGATTTGCATCTTTTTTAATTTGTCCGATTTTGTTGCAATGATGATTGGCGCAAATCCCTGATGAACCATCCACTCATACATCATCTGATCATTTTCCGACGGTTCATGACGGATATCAATCAGAAGAAAAACTGCTTTCAGCCGTTTGGATGTATGCAGATAATTTTCGATCATCTGTCCCCATTTCGCCTTAATCTCAATATTTGCATTTGCGTATCCGTATCCCGGCAAGTCCACCAGATACATCGCCTCATTGACATTGTAAAAATTTATGGTCTGCGTTTTTCCCGGCTGGGAAGAAGTACGCGCAAGCGATTTCCGGTTCATCAGCGCATTGATCAGCGATGACTTTCCCACATTGGATTTTCCGGCAAAAGCCACTTCATCCAATAGGTTGTCCGGAATCGCACTTGTAATTCCACAAACTGTCTCCAAATTCACATTTTTGATAATCATATTTATTCTCCTGCAAAAAGAATTTGGGCTGCATTATACAAATGCAGCCTTAATTACCTGATCCATATGTTCTACCGGTATGATCTCCATATCTCCAACGATCTCTTCCGAAATTTCGGCAAGATCCTGTTCATTCTCTTTTGGAATACAGACCGTCTTCATTCCGGCATTCTTTGCCGCAAGCAATTTCTCTTTTAATCCGCCAATCGGAAGTACACGTCCGCGCAGTGTAATTTCCCCTGTCATGGCAACATCTGCCCGTACCGGCTTCCCGGTGACCGCAGAAAGAATTGCGGTTGCCATGGTAATTCCGGCAGACGGTCCGTCTTTTGGAACCGCACCTTCCGGAACATGGATATGGATGTCATGTTTCTGGAAAAATTCCGGATCAATATGGTAATCTTCACTGATGGACCGAATATAACTGATTCCGGTCTGTGCAGACTCTTTCATGACGTCTCCGAGTTTTCCCGTCAACACCACACTGCCCTTGCCCGGCATCAGATTCACCTCAATCTCTAAAGTTACACCACCCACACTGGTCCATGCCAGACCGCGCACAATGCCTACTTCATTCTTTTTGTTTTTCTTCTCCGGACGATATTTCAGTTTTCCGAGAAAATCTTCCAGATTTGTGCCGGTTACACGAATCATTTTCTCATCGCCCTCGTAGATTCTGCGGGCTGCTTTGCGGCAGATTTCTCCGATCTGCCGTTCGAGAGAACGTACACCTGCTTCTCTGGTATAAGAAGAAATCACCATTCGCAGCGCTTTGTCCGTAATCTTTAGTTTGCCATCTGCAACTCCGTTTTTTTCAAACTGTTTCGCCAGCAGATGATCCTTTGCAATATGGAACTTTTCGTTTTCCGTATAACTGCTGACTTCTATAATTTCCATACGATCCAGAAGCGGTCCCGGAATATCCTGCATGGAATTGGCACTTGCAATAAACAGTACCTCGGACAGATCCACCGGAAGCTCTACATAGTGATCCCGGAATTTATGATTCTGTTCCGAGTCAAGCACTTCCAGCATGGCAGAAGCTGTATCTCCCTTATAATCGCTGCTCATCTTGTCAATTTCATCCAGCAGCATCAGTGGATTTTTGACTCCCGCCATCCGCAGTCCATTGACGATTCTTCCCGGCATTGCTCCCACATAGGTTCTGCGGTGTCCGCGGATCTCCGCTTCATCCCGCACACCTCCGAGTGAAATACGAACATATTTTTTATCCAGCGCACGAGCAATCGAACGCGCAATGCTGGTTTTTCCGGTTCCCGGAGGCCCCACCAGACAAATAATCGGGCTCTCTCCCTTTCCGGTCAGATTACGGACTGCAAGAAATTCCAGAATACGTTCCTTTACCTTTTCGAGACCGTAATGATCCTCATCCAGAATCTTCTGCGCATGCTTTAAGTCTTTGTTATCCTCCGATACTGCATCCCACGGAAGTTCCAGTAAGGTTTCGATATAACCACGGCTTACCGTACTCTCGGATGAATTTCCTGAAATTCCCTGAAAACGCTCAATCTCCTTATGAATTCTTGCTTTCACTTCCCCGGAAGCCTGAAGTTCCTGCAGTTTCTTTTCATACTCCTGTGCATCGGTTTCTGTATTGGATTCTCCCAGCTCTTCCCGGATTACCTGCATCTGCTCCCGAAGCAGGTAATCTTTCTGGTTTTTATCCACATGTTCCTGCACTTTTTTCTGGAAATCACGCTTTAAAGCCAGAATCTCTGTCTCCTGCAGCAAAGAAGAAAGCACCGCCTCATAACGTGCTGTCAGCGTGACAGCCTCTAACAGTTTCTGTTTCTTTTTATAACTGATTACAAGGCTGTTTCCCACATAATCAAGAAGTTTTAAAAGATCCGTCTCTTCCTGAACCTGGCGCATCACATCCTGCCCGATTTTGCCATGTACTCTTGCATATTTTGCAAACGTTTCCTGCACACTCAAAAGCATTGCAGACTTTGCCTGCTCCGGAAGCTGTTCATCGTCTTCCTGATCATACACGATCACACGCGCTTGCATATAATCGGCTGTCTGTGTATATTCATATATCTCTGCGCGCCCGATTCCTTCGATCAGTACACGCATAATATTTTTCTGTAATTTTACGACCTGACGAACCACAGCCAGAAGCCCCACTTCATACAGATCTTCTCCCTGAGGATCTTCTTTCTCTGTATCTTTTTGTGTGACGATAAAAAGCTTCTGGTCTCCTTTCATGGCTTCCTCGACAGCACGCAGGGATTTGTCCCTGCTGATATCAAAATGAGCCACCATGCCCGGCAAAATCGTCATTCCCCGCAGTGCCACTGCCGGAATTGTCAATATTTTATCTTCCACTTGTATCTGCTCCTATATTTCCAGACGCATCCGGTCTTTTTATGAAGCAAGTTCTTCTTTTACTTCTTTCTTCGGGTCCTGCTCAATTCCAAGAATCTCTTCTCCATCTAAAGCAAGATTGTTTTCCACCATCTTTTTATCTACCACACACTTGCTGATGGAATCATCCGATGGGACACGATACATCAGATCCAGCATTACCGCTTCCATGATGGCACGCAGTCCACGTGCTCCGGTTTTACGCTCTAATGCCTTATCTGCAATTGCTTCAATTGCGCTGTCCTCAAATTCCAGTCCTACCCCATCCAGTTCCAGAAGTCTGGTATACTGTTTGATCAGAGAATTCTTTGGCTCTTTTAAAATACGGATCAATGCGTCGCGATCCAGCGAATCTAAAGATACGGTAATCGGCACACGTCCGATAAACTCCGGAATCAGTCCAAACTTCACAAAATCCTGTGGCAGTGCACGCTTAAATGCATCCCCCACATTGATGTCAGACTTTGACTTCACCTCTGCATTAAATCCGATCGCAGAAGCGTCCATACGTGCCTCTACAATTTTCTCCAGACCATCAAATGCTCCGCCGCAAATAAACAGAATATTTGTCGTATCAATCGGAATCAGTTCCTGCTGCGGATGTTTACGTCCTCCCTGTGGCGGAACCGATGCAACCGTTCCTTCCAGAATCTTAAGTAATGCCTGCTGAACACCCTCTCCGGATACGTCTCTCGTGATGGATACATTCTCCGATTTCTTTGTGATCTTATCGATCTCGTCAATATAGATAATGCCGTGCTGTGCACGCTCCACATCATAATCTGCAGCCTGAATCAGCTTCAAAAGAATGTTCTCTACATCCTCTCCCACATAACCGGCCTCTGTCAGTGTCGTGGCATCTGCAATTGCAAACGGTACATTAAGTACACGGGCAAGTGTCTGCGCCAGAAGCGTCTTTCCGGAACCGGTCGGTCCCAGCATCAGAATATTGCTTTTCTGAAGTTCCACATCATTTTCCTGATCTGCAAGCACTCTCTTATAATGATTGTATACCGCAACCGAAAGTACCTTTTTTGCCTGATCCTGCCCGATTACATAATCGTCCAGAAACGCCTTCATTTCTTCCGGTTTAATCAGATTGATTTCTTCCTTTGCAGAAGCCGGAGCTTTTTCTTCCAGATTCTCTTCCTCAATGATCTCTGCGCAGATATCTACACACTCATCACAGATAAATGCACCATTTGGACCTGAAATCATTCTTCCGACCTGATCCTGTGTTTTTCCGCAAAAAGAGCAGCGGATTTTGCCATCATTCTTTCCTGCCATAATTTATTTACTCCTATAAATGAAAAATACCTCCGGCAATGACCGGAGGTTTCCACATAACTATCTATTCGTGATCACTCCATCGATCAAGCCGTAATCTGCAGCTTCCTGCGCGGACATATAATTGTCACGTTCCGTATCTGCTGCAATTGTCTCATATGGCTTACCGGTGTTTGCAGCAAGAATTTCATTCAAACGTTTCTTTGTCTTTAAAATATTCTCTGCCGCAATCTGAATCTCTGTTGCCTGTCCTTTTGCACCACCGGAAGGCTGATGAATCATGATTTCTGAATTAGGGAGTGCAAAACGTTTTCCCTTTGTACCACCAGCCAGAAGAAACGCACCCATGCTGGCTGCCAGTCCGATACAGATGGTTGATACATCACATTTGATATACTGCATGGTGTCATAAATTGCCATACCGGCAGTAACCATTCCACCCGGAGAATTGATATATAACTGAATATCCTTGTTCGGATCTTCCGATTCCAGAAACAGAAGCTGTGCAACAACAAGACTTGCGGTTGTCTCATTTACTTCTTCCCCTAAAAAGATAATTCTGTCTTTTAACAGACGGGAATAAATATCATAATTTCTCTCGCCCCTGCTGGTCTGTTCAATGACATAAGGTACTAAACTCATAGAAAAATCGCCTCCTGTATTTATTACATGCATCCTGCGATGCACCTCAATGAACAAAAGACCGGTCTGGTATTCTCCCAGACCAATCCTTCTCTGTCGTAGTTTTCAATATTAAGCCTCTGCTTCTGCCTCAGCTTCTTTTTCTTTCTTTGTCTTAGCCTTTGCTCTTTCTTTGATGTTGTCCATGATCAGTTCAACTGCCTTTGTGATGGCAAGTTCTCTCTTCATGGATTCTTTCTCGCCTTCGCCCATGTACTCTTTGAGCTTATCAGCTTCCATACCGTAATTCTTTGCCATCTTCTCGATCTCTGCATCTACATCTGCATCAGATACTTCGATATTTTCTTCCTTAGCGATCTGCTCTAATACGAGACTGCTCTGGATACGGGTAAGAGCTTCCGGACGAACCTGCTCCTTTAATCCGTCTACGGTAAGACCGGAGAACTGTAAGTACTGATCCATGGAAAGACCGCTCTGTGCGATTCTCTGAGCGAATTCCTCGATCATTGTCTCACACTGTGTATCGATCATTGCCTCCGGAATCTCCATCTTTGACTTGTCAATGATCTTCTGGATGGCTTCGTCTTCTTTTGTACGCTTTGCTTCATCCTGTTTCTTCTTCTCCAAGTCTTTCTTTAAGCTTTCCTTGTACTCAGCTAATGTATCAAACTCAGATACATCCTTTGCGAACTCATCATCAAGCTCCGGAAGTTCCTTTGCTTTGATCTCGTTGATCTTAACCTTGAATGTAGCCGGCTTTCCAGCCAGATCAGCAGCCTGATACTGCTCTGGGAAAGTAACATTTACATCTACTTCATCGCCAACATTCTTTCCAACCAGCTGATCCTCAAATGTATCAATAAAGGTGTGGGAACCGATCTCTAATGAATGATTTTCTCCCTTACCGCCCTCAAATGCAACACCGTCTACAAATCCTTCAAAATCGATCACAGCGGTATCTCCCTGTGCAACTGGTCTGTCTGTTACATTGATGGTTCTTGCATTGTTATTGCGTTCTTTTTCCAGAGCTTCGTCTACTTCTTCATCGGATACAGAAGTATCGATCTTTGTAACGGTCACTCCCATGTATTTGCCAAGTGTAACTTCAGGCTTTACAGCAACTTCTGCCGTGAAAATAAAAGGCTTGCCCTTTTCAATCTGTACAACGTCAACAGTCGGACGTGACACAATATCAATTCCGCTTTCGTCAACAGCTGCTGCATAATTCTGCTGCATCAGAGCGTTTGCTGCATCCTCATAGAATACGTCAACTCCATACATCTTCTCGATCATGGCTCTCGGAACTTTTCCTTTACGGAATCCCGGAACACTGATCTGCTTCTTCTGCTTCTGGTAAGCTGACTCAAGTGCTTTCTCCAGATCCTCTGCTGAAACCTCGATGGTAAGTTTCGCCATATTCTTCTCTAAATTTTCAACCTGTACACTCATCTTAATTGTTTCCTCCTTATATATATCAATTCCATGTACGATCTATTTTTCCGTGATGGTACAAACAGGCATACTACGACCACCACAGTCATTTAAGCATTATAGCATACGAAATACATATTTGCCAAGTGTTTTTTTATTTCCTATAATAAAAACAGCGTATGGCCTGTAAAAAGCCATACGCTGTTTTGTTTTCCGGCAGAAAGTCCTTATTTCATCTGTTCTTCCTGCTTCATGATCATCTTCTTGACCATTTCTCCACCAATAGAACCTGCCTGTTTGGAAGTCAGATCCCCATTGTATCCATCTTTTAAAGGTACTCCAAGCTCGCTTGCAACCTCTTCCTTAAAACGCTTCATTGCGTCCTTTGCCTCCGGTACTGCCATACGGTTTGTACCGCTTGATGAATTGTTGTTACCTGCCATAGTTCTTCACCTCCTGTATTTTATATGCCTGCATAAAAAAAGCCGGCCTGCACACAAGAAGGCAGGTCGGCTTTTGGGGTCAACTTGCTGTTCTCATGTGCCTGAGTATAGTGTGACCAGAACCAGAGGAATTATGAGAACAAAAAGCTGACAATTTCTGGAACCTGTTTATGCGTATACAAGTCCGGCTTTTACATGTTCTATGGTTGCATCATCGGTAAAATAACGGGCAACTGCAAGACCAAACGGTACGGCAGTTCCCATGCCGCGGCTTGTAATCACATTTCCATCACATACTACCGGGGAAAAGAATACTTCTGCTCCGGTCAGTTTTTCTTCAAATCCCGGATGACACGCAGCTTTCTTCCCATTTAAAATTCCGGCCTGTCCCAGCACACTCGGTGCTGCGCAGATTGCCGCAACAAGTTTTCCTTCTTTTTCAAACTCACGGATCACCTGACTGACCGTATCATCTTCTCCCAGATGAACCGTTCCCGGCATACCGCCCGGCAGAATGATCCCGTCATAAGCGGAAAAGTCAACCTCCTCTTTTGTCGTGTCTGTCATAAATGTCACATTGCGGGAACTGGTCACCTGCTTTGTTCCGTTGATGGAAATCATGTCAATTTCAAGTTTTGCACGGCGCACAATATCCACAACCGTCAGTGCTTCTACTTCTTCACATCCGTCTGCAATAAAAATTCCAAGTCTGCTCATATTTATCATTCTCCTTTTCGGTAATTGCTATGATCTATTGTAGCAATTTCTTACAAAAACGACAAGCTCACAATCGGAGGATTTCCATTTGACTCACCTGCCATTTTTGTATTATACTTTCGATAGTTTATGAGGAGGGAATATCATGACTTTAGATTATTACCGCATTTTCTATTATGTTGCCCGTTATAAAAGCTTTTCCAACGCGGCAGAAATGCTCGGAAGTAACCAGCCCAACATCACCCGCTGTATGAATATTCTGGAAAATGAGCTTGACTGCAAACTGCTGATCCGTTCTCACAAAGGGATTCAGCTGACAACCGAGGGCGAGCACCTGTTCCGCCACGTTGCCATTGCAATTGAACAGCTCACCTATGGAGAAAAAGAAATTATCAAAAACAAGAGCCTCGAAAGCGGGCAGATCAATATCGGCATCAGCGAAACCGCCATGCGTCTGTACCTTTTAGACAAACTGCAGGAATTTCATAAAGATTATCCACATGTCCGTCTGAAAATTTCCAATCATTCCACCCCGCAGGCCATTGATGCCTTAGAAAAAGGACTTGTTGATATCGCCATGGTCACCTCTCCTTTGGAAATCCGAAAGCCTCTGCGAAAAACCGCACTTCGCAGCTATCACGACATTCTGATCGGAGGAAGTGCCTATAAAACAACTGCAAGCCGCAAACGCAGTTTAAAGGAACTTGCGGATTTTTCCTTTGTTTCCCTTTCTGCCGGCACCGGAACCAATGATCTGTATGTCCGGTTTTTCTACGAAAACCACCTTCGGTTTTCTCCGGATATGGAAGTTGCTACCACAGACCAGATTCTTCCGATGGTCCGCTGTAATCTTGGCATCGGATTCTGTCCGGAAGGCATTGCAAGACCGGCCATTGAGCGCAAAGAGGTTTTCGAGATCGAACTCGAAGAAGAAATTCCGGAGCGCCAGATCACCATTGTGGAAGACAGTGGAAAACCGCAGAGCATTGCCGTACAGAAACTGCTGACTTATTTTAAATAAAGGAAAATCATATGGAAATCGAACGAAAATATCTTGTAAAAACATTACCGGATCATCTGGATCAGTATGAAAGTAAAAAAATAGCACAGGGTTATCTGTGCACTGAACCGGTCGTACGCATCCGCCGCTCCAACGACGATTATTATCTCACCTACAAGGGCGATGGGCTTATGGTGCGGGAAGAATACAATCTTCCTCTCACCAAAGAGTCCTACGGGCACCTGCTTCCGAAAATTGACGGGCTTTTAATTGCCAAAACCCGCTATCTGATTCCTTTAAACGAGCATCTGACCGCAGAACTCGATATCTTTGAAAAAGACCTCGCTCCGCTGACTCTGGTGGAAGTGGAATTTGATTCGGTCGAAGAAGCTGATAAGTTCACCGCCCCGGACTGGTTTGGAGAAGACGTGACAAATTCCGGAAAATATCACAACAGCTATTTAAGCCGGCACGGACTGCGTTAATCAACGCAGCCGGTTGGCAAATTCATACTGTTGTCTGGTCCGGATCACATACCTTAAATCATCATATCTCTTATCCAAATCTCCCTCCGGAATCACCGTATCCATCACAACCGCCATCGTATCGATCATACTGTCTGTAATAACATCCCTCATGGACGTCAGAATATTATATTTTTCCTCAAAACTGTCTGACTCCAGAAACTCCATGAGTTTCGGTTCCACCTCCGGTTGTGTCTGGTCCGGCGTCACGGCATTTTCCGCTGTTGCTTTCTGCATAACAGGCTGCGCCGTCTCTGCCTTTGGTTCTGCGTTTTTCCCGGTTTCTTCCATCGACTCATCCACACGCTCAAACCGGTATTTCTGATGTACATCCGGATACCTGACATGATCCACTTCACTCACAAACATGGAAAGCGGTCTTGCATACACGCCAAAACTTCCATATAACGCCTGATAAATCACCAGTTCCTCTCCCGTTTCGGAATGTTTTGCAATGGTAATCACCTGATATAGTTTATTTTTAAAGTGCCGGTATTTTTCTCCCGGCAATGGTCTGCGTTCCATAGGAATCCTCCTGTTTCTTTATTCTTCCATCATCTGTTCTAAAATATGTTCCGGATGTGCACCAAAAAAGATCTGCAGCGTTTCATATTTTTTTCTGCTGCCACGGTCTGTTGCAGTTTCATATGTATGTTTCTGCTCTCCGGCACCGGAAATACCTGATTCCAAAAGCTGCAGAATCGGTCGCCGGAACTCACATTCATATAAATATGTAATCTTCGACAGCTTCTCTGCCGGCGGCAGCTGCGCGAGTTCCTGATCCGATCCAAACTGATAATAAAATGTAAGTGCCGCAATCTCCGGTTCCTCTTTTTCCAGATTTTCCTTAAGAAGTGCGAGCAGATTTTCAATTTCACTCTGCAGCAGAAGTTTCTGATCCGGGGCATTCAACGCTTTCGTTCCCAGCCGCAGAATCGTATCGTACGTGGAATGAAACTCCTGATCTTCTTTGCTGACCAGAAATTCATGATCAAAACTGTTCTGCATCTGACGAAGATCTTTTAAAAGTCTGCCGAATTCCTTTCCGTCTACCGATTGCGCAGTGGTAAGCATATGTTCCATCAGCTGTGCATCTTCCTGCACACGCTTTGTCTGCTCTCTGCATCGCCGGTAGCGATCCTCCTGCTCACTTTTTTTCTTTTTCAGCTTGTCATACATTTTCTGCCAGCTGCGAAATGCCCCCATATCACAATCCACTGCTGCCAGTGCAGATTTTACATTTTCAACAAAATCATTTCTCCCAAACATATTTTTTCACCTTCGTTCAAACACTCTAACAGACATTATACCAAAATTAATGGAAATGTGTTACAATTATTACAAAATAATGAAATCGGGAGATACTATGTTAACCTCTGACGAAGTATTAAACTTAAATTATTACAAAAAAACGAGCTATACCGGCTGGATCAACGGCATGCGTTTTCTGATCAGACGGGAAGCCCCCGAGGAAGGGGACGCCTTTTTTCATGCATGGGTCTGGCCCGGTCCTCTTATCTTTTCCCTGACGGATGATTCCCTCAAAACGGATTTTACTGCGCCCTTTACAAACGAAGGCAAGCAACAGGTCGTTGACTGGATTAACGCACAGTATGAGGAGCATCCGGAAAAATGGTCACACGAGAAAAAAAATCTGTATTAACAAAACACAAAAACTCCGGGAGCCTTTCCCGGAGTTTTCATGTTTCTCATCGCGGTTGTATCCGGATGATTTTATTTGTCTTTTGTTGCATACATAAAGTACTTCATACCATAGATGGTAGAGTAAATGCCCTTGATATTTGACTTTAACATATAAATATCATTGTAGTAGTAAATCGGCATTACGGCACCGGTATCCATCAGCATATCCTCTGCCTGATGCATCAGATCCACACGTTTGGAGAAATCAGCAGTTGTACGGATCTCTTTGATCAGCTTATTGTAATCTGTCCAGTCCGGTGCAGAATCGGAAGGCTTGTCACCCTTTCCAAGCTGCATATCATTGTTACCAGAATCCGTTGTAAAGAGTTCTAACATATTGATCGGGTCGTTGTAATCTGCCAGCCATCCCTCACGGGCGATGGTAAAGTTGCCGGACTTACGGTCTTCAAGAAATACATTCCAGTCTTCCGACTTAATCTCCATATTGATACCAAGTAATGCGAAATCCTGCTGCATGGATTCACCAACTGCAATATGACCGCTGTCATCGTTAGTCAGGAACGTCATGGAAATTGCCGGATCACACTTGTATGTGCCATCTCCGTTATCGGTAAATGTATAGCCGACACTTTCCAGCAGTTTCTTTGCTTCCTCTACCTGATCTGCACCTGTCTTGGTTGCATCGTAGTAGCTTGTATCATCTGTCTTGAATACTCCGCCGTTACCGTCTGACATACCTGCCGGTACGAAAGAATCTGCAGCAATCTGTCCGGTCTGTCCTACATTCTCCACAATAAACTCACGATCAATCAGCAGGTTCATTGCTTTACGCATAGATGCTGCCTGCTCTACAGTCTTTCCGTCAAAAATCGGGTCGTTTACGTTAAAACCAACATAATAAGTTCCAAGGTTTGGAATGATATGGAAATCAGAGTTCTTTCCATTTAATGTTGAAATCTCATCGTTTGGAACAGTATCTACAAAGTCAAGGTCTCCACTATTGTATGCTGCATAGGTTGCAGTATCATCTGCACTCAGCATGATGTGGATCTCATCCATAGTTACATTGTCTGCATCGTAATACTTCGGGTTTTTTACATAAACCATGCTCTCGTTGTGCTTCCATGATTTTAATGTATAAGCACCGTTTGATACAAAGCCAGCCTCCTGACACCACTTACCCGGATTCTTTCCATCAGGATCCGCTTTTTCCACATCCTTCTGGTATACCGGGAAATAAGTAGGAAATGCCATCAGGTCATTGAAATACGGGCATGGATTGGTCAGTGTAATTTTTAACGTATAATCATCAGTTGCCTCTACAGCAAGTGAGCCGTCATCATTTCTTGCAATAATATCAAACAGATACGCATAATCAGCTGCTGTTTTTTCATCCGCAGCACGGTTCCAGCTGTATACGAAGTCGTTTGCTGTTACCTCTTCCCCGTTGCTCCACTGGGATTTTATCATCTTTACCGTATAAACAGTTTCATCATCGGATACTTCCGGCATATCAGATGCCAGCTGCGGAATCAGCTTGCCGTCCTTGTCGTAGGTATAAAGACCCGCGAAAGAATTCACGATCATACATCCACCATCTACGGCAGAGTTCAGTGCCGGATCGATGGTTTGTGGCTCGGAAGCAAGGTTAATGCTTATCTGGTTGTCCGGTGTTTTACTTACACTGGAAGCCATTGCTTCGGTTCCGTCCGTCTTTGCAGAGTTTCCTTTTGATGAACCACATGCAGCTACGCTAAGAGCCATTGCAGCAACCAGCATGATTGATACAAGTTTCTTCTTCATAATTGTTCCTCCTGAAAATTATTTATATGTTTCACCCTTGCGGGAAAAAACCTTATTTATTCCAGCATGCAACCATATGACCATTCCCCCTGTCGGTCAGCTGCGGCATCTCCTGACCGCATTTTTCCGTTGCATACTTACATCTTGTACGGAATGGACATCCGGTTGGCATTTTCAGCGGACTCGGAACATCCCCCTCCAGCACGATTCTATGACTTTTTCTTGCTGTCTCCGGATCTGGAATCGGAACTGCGGACAGCAGACTCAGTGTATATGGATGTATCGGATTTGCATTTAACTCATCTGCATCCGCAATTTCCATCATCTTTCCCAGATACATAACTGCAATCCGGTCGGAAATATGATGTACAACCAGCAGATCATGTGCGATAAACAGATAGGCAACTCCAAGTTTTTCCTGTAATTCCTCAAACATATTGACAACCTGCGCCTGAATGGAAACATCCAGTGCAGATACCGCCTCATCACAGACAATAAATTTCGGATTTACCGCAAGTGCACGGGCAATTCCGATACGCTGGCGCTGTCCACCGGAAAACTCATGCGCATAACGCATGGCATGCTCTGCATTCAGACCGACCAGCTCCATCAGATCGAGAATCTTCTCACGACGCTCTTTTCTATTTCTGTAGAGTTTATGCACATCCAAAGGTTCCCCGATAATATCTTCCACCGTCATACGTGGATTTAATGATGAATACGGGTCTTGGAATACCATCTGCATTTCCTTGCGATACGGCATCATATTGACATCTACTTTTTTGCCCATAACCGGCTTTCCGTTTGCATCAACGATCATTTTTCCGTTTTCGCCATACTGTTCTCCACTGTCAAAGAGAACTTTTCCGTCAAACGTAATCTTACCTGCCGTCGGCTGATACAGGCGAAGCAGTGTACGGCCTACTGTTGTCTTTCCACAGCCGGACTCGCCAACCAGACCAAGTGTTTCTCCCGGGCGGATGGCAAAGGAAATATCGTCCACTGCTTTCAGCGGAGTGGTGCTAAAACCCTGATGCACCGGAAAATACTGCTTCAAATGTTCTACTTCCAGCAGATAATCATTGTTTTTCTTTTCACTGCTCATTGCTGCCGCCCTCCTGTGCTTCATAGATTTCTTTTACATTCATCCAGCAGCTCGCCAGATGGTCTTCGCCCACACGAAACTCCGCCGGCTGCTGTTTTAAACAGATCTTCATTGCCGACTCACAACGCGGACAAAACGCACAGCCCTCCGGCATCTGGAGCAGGTTGATCGGAGTTCCGCCGATTGGGATGAGTTTTTCGTTCATATTGTCTGCCTTTGGGATGGAGCGGAGCAGTCCTTTGGTGTACTCATGCGCCGGATGATAGAAAATGGCATCCGCTGTGCCCCGCTCACAGACACGGCCACCGTACATGACAATAATCTCATCACACATACTTGCAATAACACCCAGATCATGGGTTACCATGATGATCGCCATACCGAGCTTCTTCTGCAGATCCTGCATCAGTTCAAGGATCTGTGCCTGAATGGTCACATCAAGTGCCGTAGTCGGCTCATCTGCGATCAGAATATCCGGTTCACAGACCAGTGCCATGGCAATCATCACACGCTGGCGCATACCACCGGATAACTCATGCGGATACTGTTTCAGACGGCTTTCCGGCTCATTGACGCCAACCAGTGTTAACATTTCAATGGCGCGCTCACGCGCCTGTTTTTTATCCTTGTCTGTGTGGAGCAGAATTGCCTCCATCAACTGATTTCCAATCGTAAATACCGGATTCAGGCTTGTCATCGGATCCTGGAAAATGATCGAGCACTTTTCCCCTCGGAACTTCTGCATCTGCTTTTCGTTCCACTTGGAAATATCCTCGCCGCGATAAAGTACCTCTCCTCCGGTAATTTTTCCGGTTTCCGCAAGAATCTGCATGATCGAATAAGAAGTAACGGATTTACCGGAACCGGACTCTCCTACAATTCCCAGTGTCTTTCCCGGTTCCAGATTAAAGGAGACACCATTTACCGCACGAACTTCCCCAGCATCCGTAGCAAAGCTGGTATGAAGATCTTTTACCTGTAATATATATTTATTTTCTTCACTCATTTGCTTATCTCCTTAATTCAGTTTTGAATCAAATGCATCTCTCAATCCATCGCCCAGAAGGTTCAGCGCAAGTACGATCAGACAGATCAGCACTGCCGGAATTACCAGACGGTACGGATACGACTGCATTGCTGAACGCGCATCGTTTGCCAGACTTCCCAGGGAAGTCAGCGGTGCACTTACCCCAAGGCCAAGGAAACTTAAGTAGCTCTCGGTAAAGATGGCACTCGGCACCTGCAATGCGGTCGTGATAATGATAACAGATAAACAGTTTGGCAGAATATGACGGGTCAGGATGCGGCTGTTTCTGGTACCGATACAGCGTGCTGCCAGTACATATTCATTGTTTTTAATTGTAAGAATCTGTCCACGGATCAGACGCGCCATACTTACCCAGTAAAGCAATCCAAACACAATAAACATGGAGATCATATTGGTTCCGAGTTTTTCAAACATGGTTCCCTCAATCAGTGGCTTTAACCGTTCCTGAAACACAACCGAAAGCAGAATGATAATGAGCATATCCGGCAAGGAATACACAATATCCACGATACGCATCATGATCAGATCCACTTTTCCACCAAAATATCCCGCAACCGAACCATAAACCAGTCCAATGATAAGTACCATGATTGCAGCGATCACACCAACCGAAAGGCTGACTCTCGTACCGTAAATCACACGGATAAAGTAATCACGGCTTAAGTTATCGGTTCCGAAAATATGCGGAAACAGTTTCTCGCCGGTACGATCCATGTACTGCTGCTCTAATTTCGAGTACTCAAACGGTGCCATATTGGCTGCGGTCTTGTCTCGCTTGCCGTCCACTGTAATGATATCCGAATAGCTGTATGGTACAAAAAACGGTGCAATAATGATCAGTGCCAGAATCAGAACCAGAATCACAATACTTCCCATTGCCAGCGGATTCTTTTTCAGACGTTTCATGCCATCTTTAAAAAATGTCGTTGACTCGCCCATGACATCCTGCTGCTTCTTCTCTTCTTCCGTTGCCTTTATAAAATCGCCCTTATTAAATTTACTTAAATCAATCTGTGCGGACAGTATCTGCCGCTTTTTTAATTCTTCATTTCCCTGCATTATTCTAAGTTCCTTCCTCCATCATTATTCAAATGTGATTCTTGGATCAATCAGTTTATATGCAATATCTGTAAGAAGATTTGCAACTACCATCAGAACCGCAAGGAAAATCGTGATTGCCATAATCATAGTGTAATCACGGTTGACAATGCTTGTTACGAATTCGGTTCCAAGACCACCAATGGTAAATATGTTCTCCACAACCATGGAACCTGTCAGAATATAGGCAACCATAGGACCAACATATGTTACAACCGGAATCAGGGCATTTTTCAGCGCATGCTTAAAAATAACTTTGAGCCGGTGCACGCCCTTTGCCCTTGCAGTACGAATATAATCCTGATTTAGCGCATCCAGCATACTTGTCTTTGTCAGACGCGTAATATATGCCATCGGATATGCCGCCAGTGCAATGATTGGGAGCAAATAATTCGGATTGCTCGAAGACCATACCGGAATCCATCCGAGTTTTAAACAAAATACAAGCAAAAGCAGCGTTGCCAGTACAAAAGACGGCATTGCCGTACCCAGTGTCGTGAAAAATACGATCAGACGATCCGGCAGTTTATTTCTTGTAAGTGCTGCGATACTGCCCAATATCACACCGATGATAATGGCAACAATTGCCGCAACTCCACCTAATTTTGCAGATACTGCAAACTTTCTGGAAATCTCTGTTCCGATATTTCTTCCACTGTGAAGTGAAACTCCCCAGTCGCCATGCAGCAGATTGTTCATATACAATACATACTGTTCCGGAACCGGCTTGTCCAGATTGTACCTTTCCTCCAATACCTGCTGTGCTTCCTTGCTGGTCGCTTTCTCCTTATTAAACGGTCCACCAGGAATCAGGTTCATTACGAAAAACGTAATGGCACTTACAATGAGTATTGATAATATCGCTAACAATACACGTTTTACTAGATATTTACTCATGTTCTTCTCTCCTACCTCTTATTGAGTATTTAGTAATTTCATCGTATTATCTCATTGCCTCATTAGCTCTGTAGCACGTTAAAGTGTTCCAAAAAAAAAGCACGTAAACATGCCCCCTTTGACATTATTTGCGTACCAATTTACCTCAATGGATCATACAAATGATAATTTGTATTATACCTTCATAAAATATTTTGTCAATATACAAAAAATGGGTATTGTATGCTTTGTACCTTATTTGTTACGGTTTGCAGGGCAATCTGTGAACTGTAACCCCTATTTATAATACTGTCTTCTTGTCAATAAAACAAAAAAGATGTCCGGTCATACCGGACATCCTGTAGGATATGGGCTTAAGTGGACTCGAACCACCGACCTCACGCTTATCAGGCGTGCGCTCTAACCGGCTGAGCTATAAGCCCTTGTGCAAAACACGTAATATACGATACAATATTTTTTTCTATTCGTCAAGTAGTTTTCCCATAATTTTGTCATTTTTTTAAGCAAAAAGTAATTGACATCTGCACACAATGTCGTTATAGTTAGTAAAGTATCTTCTATAATAAAAGATACAAAAACTACATAAACTTGCGGGCATGGCGGAATTGGCAGACGCGCTAGATTTAGGTTCTAGTGGGAGACCGTGCAGGTTCAAGTCCTGTTGCCCGCACGAAAAGAGACTATCCTTACTGTTAGTCTCTTTCTTTGACTACAATTACAAATGAATAAGAGGTAAAGGAGATTTTACTATGAGAAAAGACATGACGATCGGAAATCCAATGAAGATCATTCTTCTTTTTTCCCTTCCGGTTCTGCTTGGAAATCTGTTCCAGCAGTTCTACAACATGGTAGACACCGTGATCGTAGGCCAGTATCTTGGGGAGGATGCACTGGCCGCCGTTGGTTCTACGGGCTGCCTGATGTTTCTAGTTCTCGGTTTCGCCAACGGAATTGCTCAGGGATTCGGTGTCATGGTATCCCATGCATTCGGTGCCAAAGACATGAAACTTCTCCGTCATTGCGTAGCACTTTCACTGCTTTTAACGGTTGTAATTTCCATGATTCTGACCGTTCCTACGGTTGCGTTTTCCCGCCAGCTGCTTCTGTGGCTGAATACTCCGGAAAATATCCTCACACTGGCAAACCGGTACATCCGGGTCATCTTTGCCGGTATCTTTGCTACCATGGCATATAACGTAGCATCCGGTATTTTACGTGGGATCGGTGACAGCCGGACACCACTTTATTTTTTGATCCTGTCCAGCGGTCTCAATATTTTTCTGGACATCTTCCTTATTGTTGTGGTAAAACTCGGCACTGCCGGTGCCGCTTATGCCACCGTTATCTCGCAGGCGGTTTCCGCAGTTTTATGTTTCATTGTCATGTTCCGCAAATATGACATCCTGCGGACCACACGCGAAGATTATTACTGTGATTTTCATGAGATCCGCCGGATGCTGTCTGTGGGAATTCCGATGGCTTTAAACTATTCCATCACAGCAATCGGAACCATGATCCTGCAAAGTGCCGTCAACGTGTTTGGTTCCAGCGTGGTAGCTGCTTTTACTGCTGCTTCCAAAGTCAGCAACATCGCCACCCAGACCATGCCGACACTCGGTACAGCCATGGCCACCTACTGCGGACAGAATCTCGGTGCTGGAAAACATGACCGCATTTTCCGCGGTATGAAAGATGCATTTTATTTATGTTTCTTTGCAGCCGGAGCCGCCGCACTGCTCTGCTGCCTTGCCGGACCTACGATGGTCGGATGGTTCATCCACAACCCATCTGAACAGACACTGCACGCAGCAATGCAGTATCTGCACATTGCAAGTATTTTTATGCTGCCTCTGGCATGGATCTTTGTATACCGTAATGGTCTGCAGGGCTTAGACCGTGGTCTGGTTCCCATGCTCAGCGGTGTGCTTGAACTGTTCAGCCGTTATGCGGTTATCCTGATCGCCACAAAGCCTTTTGGATACGTGGGTGTATGCAGTGCTGATGCTGCTGCCTGGCTGACAACCGGTATTTTACTGATTGTTACTTATATGATTTGGAAACATCGTGTCAAAAAACAGCTAAACGCAGAAAATGCCACCATGAACTGCATCAAATAACTATTCTTCCATATCGGAAAAAGGGAGCGTCACCGCTCCCTTTTTATTTTATCTCATAAGTTGTTCCGATCAAAAGGTATGATTGATGATACCTTTTGGATTCTTTTATCATCTGATTTATCCACAATAACCGTTATCTGCGGAGTCCATTTCGCTGCAGTACATCACTACACGGTTTCTCCCCATATTCTTCGCCCTGTATAATGCAGTATCTGCATGTTTAATTGTCTCCTGATAATTTTCTTCCCTGCACTCTGCCACTCCCACCGAAATCGTAACCGTTCCGGTTTCCAGTTGTAACTGTTCCACAGCCTCGCGGATTTCCTGCGCATGTTCCTCAAATCTCCGCTCATTCTGTTTCATGATGACGATAAACTCTTCCCCTCCCCAGCGGACCAGAATCTCGTCCTCGCATAATCTGGACCTCACAGCTTCCGATACCGCAACTAATGCTTCATCTCCAGCCGAATGTCCATACATATCATTAATACGCTTAAACTTGTCCAGATCATACATTGCGATCGCCATATACTCACCCTTTGCGCAGATAAACGTGTGATTTTCCCCAACTAATGACTCAAACACATTACGGTTATACGCTCCCGTCAGTGCATCATGCCGAAGGTGATCTTCCAGTTTTAATTTCAAGGCAACCTGATCCCGGTATGTTTTTTCCATTGCCACATCAAATACACAAATTCCGATATACAACGGGATTCCCAGAAGAAACATCATCACGTAATCCGGATAGTGTAAAAAAGTATTTGCAATCGCAATATCCACAAACAACAGCCCATGTCCTATAACCTCATATGGAAGCGGTGCTGCAATGCCAAATGCCAGAAAAATAAACAGGATGATAAAAAATCCTACACACGCAAAACTCAGATCATCCAGATAGGTACATGCCCAGATCGTACACCACATTACGCCGTGCCCAATCGCATAACTCATCGGTACCATAATCCGATAATCTTTCGTATACTTATTCAAAATTAAGTAAATGAGAAATGGAATGATAATTGCAGATCGTGAGATCAGCGTTTCAGTGGAAAATCCACCCAGCAGATAGCAATCCGAGAAAAAATATCCGATTGATGGAATACTGATTCCGAACACAGCCCACAAATTCAAAGTTCTATAATACTCATACTTTTCCTGATAAAAATTTTGTTTATCCATAGGTATACCCTCTTTTTATCCACTTTGTATACTTCTTAGCATAAAAAAAGACCTATAGCAAACTACTATAGATCTTCCAGTGAGACACGGGGGATTCGAACCCCCGACAACTTGATTAAAAGTTATCTTTGTCTTTTTCACCATAATAAAAGAATCTTTTGTGTTATATGTTATTGTTTTCGATTTTAAGTTCAAAAATTTCTACTAATCTATGTTATTTCAATTTAGATATCTTTTACCCTACGTTTTTTGAATTTGATGATTCTTTTTCTTGTTCGGCTTTTGCCGCTCCGGCATTTGCCAGTAGTAAAATGCTGTCCTGCTCTCCTGGGCTGCATTGTCGGAAGTGTTCCAGAAGTTCTTGTTCCTGATCGGTTAGGGTTGGTGGTGCTTCTGGATTAAGATCTAATAGGTAGTCACTGGATATCTCTAAGTATTTGCATACTTTTATTAATATTTCGCTTCCAGGTAAAAAACCTTTTTTCCATTTTGTTGTTTGTGATTGGGCTATTCCGGTGCCTTTTGCTAGTTTGTTTAGTGTTAGATTTTTCTTTTTTAAAATCTTGTCTAGGTTTTCGTAAAACATTTCTCTCCTTTTTAGCAAAATTTTGATAATTTTCTTGACATTGTATCTCGATTTTGTTATTATACTATTAGAGGTTAACAAAATTGAGATACATTTTATTTTTACCTCTAGTATATCATAACTAAAAAATTTTTACATTAGGTTTTTTCATGGAGGTGCTGCTATGAAAATTAAAATGGAAATATTAAAAAGTGTCTTTGATGATCATTTACGAGATTTTGAATTAGCGGATGCTATTTATATGGCTGCTGAACGTGAATTCATTGACTTTGATCTTGATCATGGAACTTCGGAAGAAATGAAAGCCGTTAGAGAGAAACTTCATTCTGCTTGTGCTGATCGTGAGTTTTATGCTGTAGTTCTTTGTAAATATTTATTAAGTTGTAAGGATCTTATATGTTTTGAAGCTGATCCAGTTGATGCTCTGGAAGACTCTCCGGCAGCTGATCCAGTTGATGCTTCGGAAGACTCTCCGGCAGCTGATCCAGTTGATGCTCCGGAAGACTCTCCGGCGGCTGATCTAGTTGATGCTCCGGAAGACTCTCCGGCGGCTGATCTAGTTGATGCTCCGGAAGATATTTTCCCGGTGATGTCCGCAAAATGTAAACTTTGCCCGTCCTGTGTGGATGGACGGTGTTTTTTCGTCCCGGACATTTACGATAGTGTGTTTCCTTGTCAGTCCCCTGCTTGGAATAACTTTTTCAAAAACGGCGGCTCTCACGGACCGGCACCCTGACGCGCGTTCTTCTTTTTGCGCATCCTTTGTTTAAACCTTTTTAACCGACTGATACCGATTTATTGCCGAGAAAGGACAATCAAAGGTACATGTCCGCGGTCTCCGTAGTCGCTGTGTGTATGTGTAAAAGCTGCAGTTTTGTAGTCTTGTGCGTATCCTTGTGGGTAAGCTTGTTTATATCCCGGGGTAACGCGCTACAGCACACCGGGAAGTTACCTGTGGGGATCTTGCCGGGGTGCGTTATCCCGGGATATAAACAGCTTATCCATAGGATATGCATAGACGGAATGCAGTTTTTGCACATATGCATAGCGATTTTGAGAGGTAGCGGGATGGATCTGTGTTGGAGTTACGAGAAATACTCCCCCAATCGGTATCGGTTGGTACTGATAGATAAAGTTATAGGATGCGGTCATACCCTGCGCGCGGTCTGGGTGCCGGGCTATGAGAGCCGCCGCCTGATAGATATATTGCAGGCGGCCTGGTATTTAAACAGTGGCGGTAAGATCCGGAATGGTTTAGCCGATCATACGGTGTTGATTCTGGATCAGATCGCGGAATATAGAAAGGAGTCTTAACGCTGGTAAAGAAAAGTATAGCAAAATCCGTGCGGTTGACGCAGGAAGTTTATGATTACATCGAACAGCAGGCTGGGAATGGATTTAACGAAAAATTTGAAAATATAATCCTCGAAGCTAAAAAAGGTGAATCAGATCGGAAGAAAGAGCTTGCACGGCTGGATAAACAAATCAGGAAACAGCAACAGAAACAAAATTTAGTATTTTCACAATTAACGAATTTTGATTATTTTCTCAATTCTTTTGAAGCTGCTTCAAAATCTTTGAATGACTTGAAATGTCATCTTAAGGATGCGGGGCTTTCCTTGCAAAGAATTGAAGAAGTAGAAAACAATATAAAGGAGATTGACAATGAATAAATTAAGAATTTTTCTGTATTACTCGGGACTTGTAGACATGAAAGCAACTGAAACAAGGGATGCTGTCAAGGGTGTATCCATGGAGTTTCTTTTTTACGGCGAACACGGGGAGCAGGTAGAACCTACCGTTTCCGCTGACGGAGTATCCGGAACCAGACGCGGTAAGTCATTTCTTTCGGAGGACAAGTTACATAAAGTCAGCTACGTGCCTGGTATTTATGACGGCACTTTTGAAATGACTGTCGGCAGTGATGGAAAGCCAGTCCTTAAACTGGTGGATGTGGACTTTGTTGACGCTGCTGTTATTTCCCCAAAAGATTCCGGGAAAGGGGCTAAGTAATGAATGAAACCGAAGTTTTGGAAAATCAGGAAACTGCTCCGGCTGCTTCTCCTACTGTTGACGGCTCTACAGAGGAAAGCGGATCAGATGATATTGTATCTTCTGAGACTGTTCAGGTGATTGATACGCCGGAAGTTCTGGCTTCAAAGATGAGTTACAATGTTGCTGTTTTATTCGTCCTGTCAATGTTGGTGGGGCTTATCATATTTCATATATTATCGCGGAGGTGGCAGACATGAATTTTGATAATGATATGTTTTCTACATATTTAACAGTTATTGCCGCCGGAATATCCGCAGGTTTTGTTCTCGGCTTTATATCGTGGGGCATAGGCTACGCGATTTATAGCATAATAAAATTTTTTAAGATGGCTTGACCATTAGAAGGAGGTTACCTATGGAAGCTATTTCAAGTGCAATGAAGACAGCCTTTGCTACTGTCCAGACGGATGTTACATCCATGATTACCGCATCTGCGCCTTATGCGCTGGGTATCATTGGCACAGTGCTTGCCGTAACAATCGGCATCAAAGTCTTCAAGAAGCTTACAGCACAGGCCTAGGCCTAGTATCTTCTTGAAAATAGTTATCACCATAATAAGGGTAAGGGATTTAATGCCCTTACCCTTATTTGTGTTATATGTAACTTGATAATTTGTAACAAACGTATACTACAATCAAAAAAATTATAGTTATCTTTTCGGATTCTGTCAGCCTTCCCCAAAAGTCTGTGCTATCCGGTTTTGATTGCTTTTTCTCATTTTCATTATAGATATATTTTTTGATGTAGTATTCCTGGTTGTGCAGTCTGGGTTTGTATTTTCTTTTCAGGTAGGTTTTTGTATGCTTTTTTGGTGCGTATTTATCGCGCCAATAGTCCGGGTTTCCTCCGGTTGGATCTTGGTTTTTTTTTATATTTTTTTCGCATTGCTCAAAATTATCAAGGTTCCCTTTCATCATTTGTATCCTCCTCCTGATTAGATTATATCAAATCTTACAAATAAATGTATTACAATTTTCATTCCTGGCACGTTTCCGGAATCAAGGATTGTAATACAAAAGGAAAGGTGTTGGTGATGTGAAGTTTTTAAAAAGGTTTGTTCCGATGGTGCTGGCAGTTGTGCTTGCGTTTGGTGCAGTTACTTCCAGTTATCAGACGGTTCATGCTACCGGAATGGAACCGATTTTGTACTATACCTATTATGATTTAATCGGTTCCATTTATTCAGCTATGGGATATTCTGCAACTTATGATAAAGAGTATATTAACACTCATGGAGTAACGGGTAAACAAGCATGGGAAAACTTTTGTAAGTGGGTAAAAAATAAAGCTACTTTGTTAAGTTTGCCCGTTAAGGTGGTCAATGAACAATTGGCAGATCTCGCGAAAAATGCTACGAGTGAGGGTATAAAAATGAGTCAGGAGTTGTGGGATGTTTTAAGGCAATGCCTGACGACTGATAGTACATTATCTTCCCCAACTTCTTATGATTTAGATAAAATCAATGCACTTTTGGGTGTGTCAGGTTATAAAGCGGCAGGTTATCGTGTCAATGATGTAATTGATCAGTTGAATAAACCTGACGAATACAAATTTAATATGTGTTCTGAAGGTGGATGGTTGTTTATTTTTCCATCTCCTTCTGAGCTTCATTCTTTGTCTTTTAGTCGACGAGGGTTAATGGGTTTAAATTCTCGTGGTAATTATGAAATAATTGTTGGTTCGTATGTTTATGCTGATGATCATTATAAACAAATTTATACGGGCCTTTTGGATTCGGACTGGTCTAATAGTAATGTGCAATGGCTCGTTAAAGAGGGTGTTTGGAATAATAGCGCTCCTGATGAAATTAAAGCGCAAGTGTCTACGGGTGCGTGTCCAGCAGAAGTTCCGGATGTATCTCCTTGGATAAAGAATCCGTCTATACCGGATGAGTGGCGTATTGTATCTCCAAATGAAAACCCTGATAAAGACCCTAAAAAAGACCCGAATGTTATACCTATCATTATTCCGCCGAAAACTCCCCAAAAACCGGGAAAACCGGAAAAACCGGATAAGGATAAGGATAAAGACAAAGAAAAAAAGCCTGCATACAATCCGATCATAAATCCCAAGACTGGTAATGTTATTGATCCAGAAACCGGTTTAGACATTGATCCTGAAACTGGAAAGCTAATTGATCCGGAGACTGGTAAGCTGATTGATCCGGATGATGCCGGATCTGGAGGCGGTGGTGGAGGTGGTATAGCTGATAAGCTGGGGAAATATGGAGATATAACGAAATTATTCCCTTTCTGTATTCCTTTTGACATTGTAAATCTGATCAAAGGCATGAGTGCAGAAAAAGCTCCGCCCGTTTTTCATTTTAAGTATTATTTTAAATCTATTAATTACACATTCAAAGTTGATGTCGATCTGTCTAAATATGCTAAATATATTAAATTGTTTCGCTATGGGATGCAGATCTTTTATATACTGGCGCTTATGTTTATGACAATCAGGATATCTAAATTATTTAGTTAGGAGTGATTTTATGCAACTACTTTACGGAATTATATTTGCCATGCTCGTGCTTTGCGTTGGTTTAGTTTTTAAAATTTTACCAACCAGTCCATTTCTTGCTTATCTTGGTGTGTCCGAGTTTAGCGAATATCTACCTTATATTAACTATTTTGTACCTATAGATGCTTTCATCGTAATATCGGAGGGCTGGCTTATCGCTGTAACGGCATGGATTATCTTGAAATTTGCCCGAAAAGCTGTGACAACTGTTACAGAAATTACACCCCTTATGTAGGAGGTTTTATGATTACTCTTTATTCTGGAACACCGGGTGCAGGGAAATCCCTGCATCTGGCATCCCGGTTATATCATTGGATGCAATACCGCCCTGCTCCGATCATTGGCAACTTCTCCTGTGATTTTAGCAGCATAAGTAAACCGAAAGGTTCTTTCCTGTATATTGATAACGCTTTCCTTACTCCTGAGCGTTTAATAACGTTTTCCCGTAACTATTCTGAATACGTGGGACGGAGAGTTAAGGAAGGAGAGATTTTGTTAGTGATCGACGAGTGCCAGATCATGTTTAATGCCAGGGAATGGGGGCAAAAGAACCGTGCTGCATGGTGTAGTTTTTTTACCCAGCATCGAAAACTTGGGTATGAGGTTATATTGGTGGCGCAGTTTGACAGGATGCTTGATCGGCAAATTCGCAGCTTGATCGAATATGAGTGGGTACACCGTAAAGTCAGTAATTTCGGCGCTGCTGGAAAGCTTCTTTCCCTTTTTGCTGGTGGTAAATTATTTGTTGCGGTAAAAGTCTGGTACCCCATGAAAGAAAAAGTGGGAAGTGAATTTTTTGTAGCCCGTAAGAAATTTTATTCCATTTACGATACCTATGCTCTTTTCTCCGCTCCTAGTTGATTTATTTTGTGTATCTCAAAAAGCCGGACGTTTCCGGCACCAGGAAAATTTTTTGAGATACAACGAAGAACGGCACTCCCCGGACAAGATGTGACGCGGGGGATTGAGGGGAACCCGCGGCGCGGCTTGCCCGGGGTGTGACCACGGGGCTGTAATACGTGGTCTGAAAATACACAACTAATTCCTGCTAAACTCTGATGAATACTGACTTTGAACCCATTTATGCAATTTCGTAGAATTGCAATTCTACGAAAAAATATTTTTACATGGAGGTGGTTATTTTGATTGACAAGTTGTATATTAAAAAATCTTTTATATACAATGAGTTTGATGAGGTTGAAAATACATACTGGTTTGATTTTAAGCAAAAAAAGTTTCTTCACAATATTGATACATTTTATTATTCCGTCAAGTTCAAAAATGATTTTACAAATGATTCTAAGGACTTGAGTGTGAAACGCTTCCGCAGGAAGTTTGATGCGATTGGTCAGGAATGGGAAAAACTGAATGACTATTCGTCTGGTGTGTCCTTTTTCTTTGATGGTCTGCCTGGTGCTTTGAACTACAAACCTTTTAGTTACGCCGGATGGTACAACATTTGTTTGGAATGTCCGGAGTTATTTGATATCTTTTTCGCTCCAAAAGTTCCGCACTCTTCTGATAATGGTGATTCAGTAACCTGTGAATGTGTGGTGCAGATTCGTAGTTATATGCTTTGGATGTATGGGGTTCATATAGCTTATGAACGTTCTTATGAGTATGTAAAATCGATTGCAGATTATTTTGGACTTGAAATTGATTTTGTCCAGGAGAACCGTGTGGACTATTGTTGGCACTCTAACTATTTAAAAAACCCGGAAAAGTTTTTCAGTCCGGAAAACTTCTATAAAATGCGTGTGGATCGTTTTAAAGATGCATTATTACATACTTCCAAAAAGGGATCAGAAGATTTTGAGATTGATTATCTTGCTATCGGAAAGCGATCTGATAAAATTTTTATTCGAATTTATTTGAAATCAAAGGAAGTAGTTGAAAAAGGTTATAAACCATGGTTTTTTAAAGTTTGGTTGTTCAATGGACTTATTAACAGATATGATATGTATTGTTATGAGTATGCATTTTTAAAACACAGTTGGAAAGCTTTAGATTATGGTCGATTGCAGTATTATGCAGAATTTGGACGTCAAAAACATTATGTTGAGAAATGCCGCAGGATTTTAACAAAAAAAGAAGATATTTCGCCGGATTCACTTCATAAGCTAGCTGATCTGCTTACTCCGCCTGTTAATTTGATTATGAATGTGGAGTTCCAGACAATGAGGAAACATACAAAAACATATGAACTTTTACCTTTCTTTGATAATTCGTCTAAGGGAGAGGGAAAACGTGTTTATGATTATTTTGACAATTGGAAACTCATTTGTGATTATCTTACAAGTAAAGTTTTACGGTTAGTTGAACCCCATGAACCCGGAAAAAATGATTCAAATAAATCTCGCCGTGATTTGTGTCCTTTCTGGAAAGCACTCCGCAGCTGTAAACTTACGGATGCATTTATACCGGATGATCAGAAATCACTTGTTAGAACGTATACAAGAAAACTGAATAGTGAAGTTGTGAAAGCTCGCGCTGTTAAATCTGCTATAACATATGGTATTTATACCCGTGGTATTAATAGTGATGATCCTTTGAGGGATTGTATTGAGGCGCTTTGTATGCTAAACGATAATGATGTTGAAGATGCAATTCGTTTTAAAACAAAGAAAATCCGCCAATTCAATTCGGATGAATTAGCGGACACAATGAAAAATGCTGTTAAGCGTTCCAGTAACCTTATGATTATTGATAAAGATACCGGAGATATAATTTTCAACTCTTAGCTTTGTTATAACATGAAAAAGCCGAAAAGTAAAGGCGTATGTTGCAAAGTGATGGTATATCTCCAAATAAGGAGGGTTTTTATGAATGTACAGATAGCTTACAATTTATTTTTAGTGGATCATGAAGCATATTGCTCTGAACAGTCTATTGTATATTATCGATTTAATGTGCAGAAATTTGTTGATTTTCTGTCTGATCAGATTGGATCAGCGCCCGATCTGATCGAGTGTGATGTAATTTCCCGGGAGTTGGTGCTTGCATATCTCTCCCAGCTCCGGGGAACCGGTTGTAAAAATACTTCTATCAATACTTATTTCAGAGCCGCAAAGGTGTTTTTAAACTATTGCATTGATGAAGGGTACTGTTCTGCTGATGTTTTGCGGAAAGTAAAATTTCTGAAAAAAGACAATGCTCCGGTGCTTCCTCTTACGCAATGGGAAGTTGATGAAATTGACGGTTGTTATAATAATAAAACAGAATCCGGACTTCGTAACCTTTGCATTATCCATTTGATGCTGGATGCTGGTTTCCGTCTCGGTGATGTTGTGTCTCTTACATTTAAGGGAATCAATTTCAAACTCAATTACCTGACAATTAAAGGTAAAGGGGATAAGTTCCGGACAGTGTTTCTTTGTCCTAAATTAAAACGGATGCTTTACCATTATTTGATCAAATACCGGGCTTACACTCCGGAAGATGATTTTCCGGTGTTTGCTCAGGTTGGAACAACTGAACCAATAACAGAAACGTCTGTGAAAATGGTTTTTGCCAGATTAAAAAAGCGATCCGGTATAGATCGGTTGCATCCGCATCTGCTTCGGCACACATTTGCAACGTCTTTTATTATTGGTGGCGGCAATTTGGAATTTTTGCGCATGATGTTGGGACATAGTGATTATGCAACAACTAAAATGTATTTACATCTCGCCCAACAAGCTAAGATGTTGCACAGCGATATATACAGATTAGATCCAGCATTTTTTCAGGCTGGGTATTAAGGAGGAATTATGGATATAAAAGAATTTACTATAACATTGGATGAATATGTAGTCGTTGATCCTGTGGATGGTTTTTGCTACTTCTGGTCAAAGTCAGAATTTGAAGCAAATCTTTTTTATAAGGTCAATTGTTCGCTTCGCGCTTCTTTGATTCATGTGTAATGTATCTCAATATTAAATGGCTGCGGCGCTGATCAGGAAAACCGGCTTTGATTTGTGAGATACATTTTGAAATGTATTACAATTTCTTTTCCTGGCTCCGGTTGCTGCAGAAAAATTGAGATACAACGAAAAAGGACTTCCATCTCTGGAAGTCCTTACTTTTTATTTATATTAAAACATATAATAAAAAGTTCTTAGTGAGACACGGGGGATTCGAACCCCCGACAACTTGATTAAAAGTCAAGTGCTCTACCAACTGAGCTAGTATCCCATAATTTAATTTTTAAGCAAGCT
>UMCH01052166.1_pt1 | contig 36122 bp, 32 predicted proteins | sample 1964201 | NCBI WGS metagenome assembly UMCH01 (sample SAMEA4835965, study PRJEB28245) | human gut metagenome | biome: gut microbiome; material: fecal sample | place: Denmark | collected 2008 | reverse complement strand
TAAAATAAACTTATATATTTGCCGTTGTATTAATAACTTTAAATCGAATTCGAGTAGGTGAAAGCGTACTACCTATGAAAAATGTACACTAAACTTAACAAACATTTAAACTATGAAAACAAAATTATTCTTTTCAATGTTAGTAATGGCCGTAATGGCACTTTTTGGTTGTAGTGAAGACCAAACAGCTTTGCAGGTAAATTATGAGAATACTGGTATCGTAAAGGGTAAGGTGGTATTTGTAGAAGAAAGTGGAAGAGAGAGAATCGGTGCTGGTGTTACTGTATATGCGGATATTCCTTATAGTACATTGGGAGATGATAGCTCCTTGGATGGGGATAAACATTTTGAAACTCAAACAGATGGAAATGGTTTGTTCTCTTTGGAATTACCGGTAGGCAATGGAAAGACAACTCTTCCAGGAATTATAATTAAAACACAACAAGTTTCTTTGGAAAATGAATCTGGATATTATGAAGCAGCTATTTCAAGTGTTGTTCAAATATCAAAGGGGGTGACAACTTACTTGCAGAATACGTTGAAAATGGATTATGTAGAATTGGACTGGACCTTGAATAATAGTACATCAGGTAATAATAGTGGTACATCAGGAAATGAATAAACTAAGAAGGCTATGAAAAAATATATATTATTTGCTTCAGCTTGCTTGCTCTCATTGAATTTGTTTGCACAGCAGGACAAACCGGAAAAGAATTATCTTCCAGAAGAAGGAGATGTGACAATTGGTATTAATGCCATTCCATTTTTGAAATATTTGGGTAACTGTTTCAGTGATGCTGGAAATAATACGATTAATGCGACTGATGTGGGAGGAGTTCCTTCAATAGGGTTTCCAGTTGCTCCCGGATTACAAAATCCGACTATTTCTATTTTTGGAAAATACTTTTTGACAGATCAAACAGCCCTTCGATTAAATGTTGGTATAGGGATTGGTTCTAAGACACAGCGTGGATATGCACCAGACGATGCAGCATTAGTAGCAGATCCTTTAAGTGTAGCACAAGTGGAAGATTCGTATAAGTACAGAAGTACAGGTTTTTCTTTGGCTGCAGGATATGAATGGAGAAGAGGAGGTAAACGTTTGCAAGGATTTTGGGGTGGACAAGCTGTGGTAGCATATTCTAACAGTAAACATTTCTTTAATTATGGCAATGCGATTACTGAAATAAATCAGACTCCATTACAAACAAGTACAGTGTGGGATAATCCGGTTTCAGGACAAACAGTACCTACTTTAAATCCAAATATCGGAAATAACTCTCGTTTGCTTCAGCAAAATGATGGACGTTCTTGGACTTACGGGGTAGGTGGTTTTGTTGGTGTAGAATATTATATCGCTCCAAAAATTGCCATTGGTTGTGAAATGTCTTTGAATTTGTTGTGGACTACAGAGGGGAAATCTCTACAAAAGAGCGAACGATTTAATCCCGATTTTAATCGTGTAGAAGAAAATGTGCGTTGGAGTGAGCCTGGCGGTTCTGCTTTCCATTTTGGAACGGAGAATATTGGAACATCTTTGTATGTGGCATTCTCATTCTAAGCGGTCTTGGGTTATTAATACATAAATTATTCGGAAGGGAACAAAAGAAGAAGTTGCTCCCTTCCGTTTTTTGTGTAGTTACATTTTCTTCTTGCTCAATTCTGCTCGTATACGACTGAGCGACTGAGGTGTAATAAACAAATAAGAAGCGATGTGCTTCAGCGGTACGTGCTGTAATAATTCCGGATTTTGCTCCAGGAGTGTCAGGTAACGCTGTTTGGCTTGTGCAGCACCTCCGTTTATCATCCAGTTTTCCATGTCCAGAAACTGGCGCTCAAAGATGATTCTTCCGATGTTGGCGAACAAGACGGAAGAAGAGAAAAAAGTCTCCAGCTTGCTTTTAGAAATACGATAAACATGGCTATCGCTCATAGCTTCGATGGAAACTAGAGAAGGAAGTCCGGCCACATATCCCCAGGAGGAAAAGATACTGTCACCTTGAAAGGCAAACCAGAGCGAAACATCCACTCCGTCGCGCAGGTAATGTCCTCTCCAGATACCGTCGGCTACTAGATAGAAGGAAGAGTTACGCTCTCCCTCCCGTACGATATGTTCTCCTTTCCGGTAGGTTAGCAGTTCCATCTGTTCCAGCAGCTTTTCGGCTTCCGGCTGTGCCAGTCCGTATTTTTCACGAAGTATCTCAATAAAAGCTTTCATACCTTTTTGCGTTTATGCAGGCACAAAGGTAATAAATCTTTAGCTTCGTTTCCTGCGACAATAGATGGTAATGACAAAAAGAAAGGTCAGCAGTTCGGAAACGGGGACAGCCAGCCAGATTCCCGGTACTCCCCACAGGATGGGCATCAGCCAGAAACAGAACAGGATGAGGATAAAACCACGCAGCAGGGTAATAGCCATGGCCGGACGGTCGCGTTCTACACTCTGGAAATAGCCTATGGATACAATGTTGATGCCGAAGCACACGAAGCCGGAAGCAAACAGGGGAAGTCCTTTAACGGCCAGGTCGTGTGCCGGATAGGAACTGTCGATAAACCACGAGGTGATTTGAGCGGAGAACAGGGTTGTAACGGCAAATACCACGACACCGCAGGAGATGGCGGTCAGCAGGGCCAGGCGAAAGGCAGCACGTACGCGCTCTGGATTTCCGGCACCGAAGTTGTAGCTGAGAATGGGCTGTGCCGACTGGGCAATGGCATTGTATACCATAAAAATGATGGGGAAGAAGTAACAGGCGATGCTGTAGGCAGCCACTCCGTCTTCACCCAGGTAGTGAATGAATACGTAGTTGCCGGTAAACATCATGGTAGCAATGGCCGCTTCACAGAGGAAACTGGACAATCCCAGTTTGCACATATAGCCCGTGTTGCGGAGGGTGAGACGCAGACTCTTGGATGATAATTTTACTTTGCACAGGTGCAATACCCGGTGCGACTGCATCAGGTAAATCAGAATCATCAGGGCGCCTACGATATATCCCAGGCTGGTAGCTAAGGCCGCACCGAACATTCCCCATTTAAGAACGAAAATAAACAGATAGTCCAGTCCGATATTCAGCAGGGCCGGTATGATGTTGCACACCATGGCATAATTGGGCGAGCCGTCCAGTCGCACGAAGAACATGCCGGAACTCAGCAGGGCACTGAAGACCAGGAAGGGGACAAACCAGTGCATGTATTCCGTGGCGAGAGGCAGCAGACGGGGAGAGCTTCCCAGCAGCAAGGCAATTTTTTCCACGTTGCAGAGGATGACTGCGGCGTAGGCGATGAGCAATAAGGAGGAAACCACCACTGCCTGCGTGATATTGATGCGGGCCACCTTTACCTTTCCTTGCGACAGGTGAATGGAGGCTACAACCGATGCACCAATACCGAACATCAGCGCTACTCCCGTATTGATGAGAAAAAGCGGAGCCGTAATGTTGACGGCAGCCAGGGCATCACTGCCGATACCTTTTCCCACAAAAATGCCGTCGGTAATGATGAAGATGGCCGAGAAAATCATTCCCAGCACCGTAGGAATAAGTAATTTCCGGAATAATTTCGGAATGTCCATACTTCCGAAGTCAATACTGTCTTTCATGTCTTTTCTCTGTTTTTTGCATTTGGCTGCGAAGGTAAGCCAATTCTTACACTAAAAAATTCACAAATGGTAATAAATCATTTTTTAGCTTCTTCCTGCAAATGCGCCGAAAAAGGTTTGGGTGGCTGGTTTCTACGGTTCAGTCACTTCAGGCGCGGCTTGGGAATAATTCCCGTGCAAGGGGACGATGGGGTCTGCTATCTTTGTGGTGTAGAATGATAATATTGTAGAAGAATGAAAACAGAGATTTTATTTCTTGCAGGGATGTGCTTGTGCGCATGCAGCCGTACGCCACAGGAACAGGCTTCTTTTCCCAGCGTGAAGGTGGTTCATGCTGAAGTTATGGAGGCTCCCTCTTCACGGTGCTATACGTTTATTTCGCAGCCTTACCGCTTGTCTGAATTATCTTTTCGGGTGGGAGGACCTGTGCATGCATTTGACGTGCAGCAGGGACAGTTTTTCCGGAAGGGACAACTGATTGCGGCCATTGATGAACGTGATTTTGTCATCAAGAAGCAGCGCACGGAGGCATTGTATCGTCAGGCGGAGGTCGATTATGCTCGCATATCCAGCTTGTATGCCAAAGATAACATATCCGGCATGAATTATGAGCAGGCAAAAGCAAATTACGAACGCACCAAAGCGGATTATGAAGCGGCAGTCAACGCGTGGGAAGACAGTCGTCTGTATGCGCCTTTCGACGGTTATGTGCAGCAGGTGCATATCGAGCGCTACCAGGATGTGAAACCGTCGGTTCCGGTGGTGACGTTTATCGACCTTTCACGCATCAAGGTAGAAGCCTACGTGCCCGAGGATATGGCGTTGCAGATGCGGCAAAAAGATTCTGTGGCGTGTGTGGTCCGCTTCAATGCACTTCCTGACAGGGAATTTGTGCCTTCTGAATATTTCCTGACGCAGACTGCTACGGAGAACAACATTTCTTATTTGCTGACTGCCATCTTGGATAACAAGGACGGACGTTTGTTGGGAGGTATGTCGGGTACACTTGCTGTGTCGTATGCAGCCGATGGAGAGAAGAATCATCTGACACTCCCTCAGAAAGTAGTTTGCCATGACCCGGAACACGGGGCATTTGTGTGGTGCGTAGACGGACAGAGCCGGGTGAAACGGGTTGCGGTGACGCTGGGCAAGCTGAAAAAGGAGGACCGGGTAGAGATTCTGTCGGGCATTTCACCGGCCGACCGGGTGATAACTACACGTTTGCCGTTTTTGTCGGAACAGGAGCAAGTGACCATCGAAGAATAAAGGAGGAAGACGAATGAAAGGATTAGCGAAATTCTTTTTGCAGAACAGGGCCTTGAGTTGGTTGTTGTTGGTTCTGATATTGGGAGGAGGTATTTTCTCTTACTACAATATGGGGAAACTGGAGGATGCGCCGTTTACGATTAAGCAGGCAGTGGTCACTACTTCTTATCCGGGGGCTTCTCCTATGGAGGTGCAACAACAGGTGACGGATGTGCTGGAGGAAGCCATTCAGTCATTGGGTGAGCTGTATTATCTGAAAACGGATAACCAGGCTGGTCTGTCTAAAATCACGGTATATGTAAAAAAGGAAATCCGTGCCGACGAAATGCAGCAGCTTTGGGATAAGTTGCGGCGGAAAGTGGGAGATGTGCAGTCCAAGTTGCCCGCTGGAGCCGGACCGTCGGTGGTGAACGATGATTTTGGCGATGTGCTGGGCGTATTCTACGGACTGAGCAGCGAAACGCATACCTATCGTGAGCTGGAGGATCAGGCCAAGCGAATCAAGAACGAGTTGCTGAACGTGAAGGATGTAGCTAAAGTGGAATTGTTCGGCGTGCAGAGTCGCACGATTGATATAACGGTCAATCCGGCATTGCTTTCCAGCACCGGTGTGACCATGGCCGATATAGCCTCTGCCTTTGAGCGTCAGAATAAGGTGGTGGATGCCGGAGGACTGGAGACGTCTTCTCATCGTTTGCGGGTGGAAGCTTCCGGCAGTTTCTCCAGTCTGGAAGAACTGGAAAATCTGACAGTTGTTTCCCGGCAGGGAGAATATTTCCGACTGGGAGAGATTGCGGAGATTAGCGAGAGCTATGTGCGTCCGGCCAGAAACCTGATGAAGGTCGGGAATGTGCCTGCGGTGGGTATAGCCATTTCTACGCTGTCCGATGGAAATGTGGTAGAGATGGCGGAACTGGTGGCAAACCGTGTGTCAGACTTGCGTGAGGAAATGCCGGACGGATATACTCTGGATATTATCTATGACCAGGGACACGAATCGGCTGTGGCCAACGAGGGATTTGTGTGGAATCTGATTCTTTCGGTCTTGACCGTGGTGGCCGTACTGCTGTTCTTTATCGGCTTCAAGAATGGAATTCTGATTGGCAGCGGACTGATATTCTCCATTTTTGGTACATTGATTTACATGCAGTTTTCCGGCATAGCCTTGCAGCGTATGTCGCTGGCAGCCATTATTATTGCCATGGGTATGCTGGTGGACAATGCCATTGTGGTGTACGATGCCGCACTGGTGAACATGCAGCGGGGCATGCGGAAAAGAGAAGCTATACTGGATGCCGTGTCGGGCACTTCCATGCCGCTGTTGGGAGCGACCCTGATTGCGGTACTGACCTTTCTTCCGGTCTATCTGTCGCCGCATATCACTGGTGAAATCCTGTCTTCATTGTTCATCGTCATTGCGGTATCCCTTTTGTTGAGCTGGGTACTGGCCATTACGCAGAATGTATTCTTTGTGCAGGAGTTTGTGCGTCGTCCGCGTCCGGATGAGCTGAAGGGCGAGCTGTTCAGTGGCCGTGCATACGACCTGTTCCGGCAGGCATTGAGATGGACCATACAGAGACGCTATGTGGTTTTAGGAGCGATGGTGCTGTTGCTGGTCATTGCCGGATGGGGATTCCGCTTTATTCCACAGCAGTTTATGCCCTTGCTCAACAAGCAATATTTTTCGGTCGACGTCTGGTTGCCCGAGGGTACACGTATAGAAGAAAGTGACCGTCAGATGACGGAGATGACAGCCTATCTGAATTCGTTGGAAGGAGTGAAAAAGGTGTCGTCGTTTGTCGGACAGACGCCGCCCCGTTATTACCTGGCCAATGCGGCTTATGGTCCGCAGCCTAATTATGCGCAATGTCTGGTAGAAGCTGACACGCCGGAGAAGTCACGTGAGCTTCAGGCTATTCTGTACGACCGTTTGCCGGCCATGTTTCCGGACGCGCTGGTTCGTGTGAACAGTTTTGAGATAAACTCCATTCCGCAGGCCTTGATTGAGGCACGCTTCTGCGGAGATGATCCGGAGGTACTCGATTCTTTGACCAACCTGGCGCTGGAAATCATGCGGAAGAATCCCAAGGTGCTGAATGCCCGCAATGAGTGGGGAAACATGGCACTGATGATTAAGGCCGATTATGATCCGGTAAAGGCCGGAAGGCTGAATGTGGGACGGCATGACATGATGAATGCCGTGAAAGCCGTCAATGACGGTACTGCCGTAGGGGTATATCGTGACCGCGACAAGAAAGTGCCGGTGTTGCTGCATACGGATGTCAAAGGTTCCTGGGACATGGAAAGCGTGGAGGACTTGCCGATATGGAACGGGCGTAATTCTGCTCCGCTGGGGCAGGTGGCCAACGGCATCGGACTGGCATGGGAATATCCCCTTGTGCGCACGTACGACCGGAAGCTTTCCATGGCTGCACTGACTAAGTATTTCCCGCTGGCACTTATCATGCTGCTGGTCATTCTGGTCATGCTGTTTGGCAACTTTCGTCAGCCCTTGATTATTTTCCTCATTCTACCCTTGTCTTTGATAGGGATGGTCTTTGGTCTGTGGGTCACCGGATTTCAGTTTGGCTTTTTCTGTATCGCAGGCTGGCTGGGATTGCTGGGAATGATTATCAAGAATGTGATTGTGCTGCTCGACGAGGTAAATATCCAGCAGAAGGCTGGTGTGGAGCCTTATACGGCTGTGATAGAGGCCACGGTTTCCAGAGCCCGTCCGGTATTGATGGCGGCCCTGACCACGGTGTTCGGAAGCATCCCGTTGTTGTTTGATATTGTGTTTGGCGGGATGGCGGCTACCATTGTGTTCGGACTTTCCTTTGCCACCCTTCTGACGCTGTTTGTCACTCCGGCCCTGTACACGATTTTCTATAAAATATCCAAACGGGGTGAATAAAAAGAAGAAATGTGTGGCCCGATAAAAAATGTTTCTCTAATTTTATAACTATATTGAGATGAATAGAAGAATGATAATGTGCTGCATGCTGGGACTGGCGCTGGGAGTCCATGCCCAGGAGAGTGTATTCTTGCAGCAGTATCGTGAAAAGGTGAAGGCCTATAATCAGGATATAAAGTCGGCAGGATATGCCGTTTCCATCCGTCAGGAGGCTGAAAAATCGGCTAAGGCTGATTTCCTTCCTTCGCTGAGCGGAAATGCCAATGCCAGCTACACGGGTAACCCGCTGGAACTCTACAGGGAACTTCCGTCCATAGAAACTCCGCTGTATTTTCAGGGGCGTGACACCAAGTACGGGGCTTCCGTGACTTTGTTGCAGCCTGTCTATTCGGGAGGGGCACTGAAAGCCGGACTGGAGAAATCCCGAAAGGAAAAGGAGAGTGCCTTGTACGAAGAAAAACGGGTGACGAACGACGTGCTGTATCAGGCAGATCAGTATTACTGGATAAGGTGGCCTGTGAGGAAATGGTGGAGGTGGCTGCCGGTTTCAAGGAATCGGTGGCAGCTCTGGTGGAAGTGGTCAGGCATCGTGTGGAGGAAGAGTATACCGACCGCAACGACTTGCTGATGGCGGAAGTCAAACTGAATGATGCCGAGTTCCGGCTGGAGCAGGCCCGCAATGAAGCGGAGGTGGCCCGGCTTTCGATGAACTCTTTTTCGGGGGAGGCTTCTGACAAGGTGATACTGACCGATTCGCTTGTGGTTCCGCTGACTGAAGTCCAGGTGTATGAACAAACGCTGGAAACAGCCATGGCGCATCGTCCGGAATTACGTATTGCAGCCAATCAGGTAGCTATCCAGCAGTCGGCTGCCCGTATTGCCAACTCACGGTATCTTCCCAAACTGTCTGTTGGGGTAGACGGAAGTTATTCTTCGCCCGGATATGACTTTAACTCAGATTTGGACCCTAATTACATGGTGTATGCCAAACTGAGCGTACCGATTTTTGAATGGGGAAAGCGGAAGAATACACGGCGCATCGGCAAGCTCGATGTGAACAGGGCGCTGGAGAACCAGAGTAAGGTGGCCGACGGCGTTCGTCTGGAGGTGGAGACTGCCTACTATACTTATACGCAGGCCGTACGTCAGGTATGTCTGACGGAAAGCTCGCTGGCCAAGGCGGCAACGAGTGAGCAGCTGGCCATGGACAAGTACAAGGAGGGTACCATTTCTATTGTCGAGGTGCTCAATGCGCAGATGTATCATCAGGAGGCGGAGTTGAACCATATTCGTTCGAAGCTCCGTGCACAACTGGCAAAGAGCAGTCTGGAACGGGCTGCCGGCCGTTTGGGCGAGTACTGATGTGAAGGGATTGTAATAATAAAGTAAACATAAAGCATGAAACAAGGAATGAATTCCGTGAACCGGTATTTGTGGGACGTACTGCTGTATGCCTGCATGGGATGTTTTTCGTACTTCTTTTTGGTGCACTATGCCGATATTCCCGTGCGGTTACAGGACAGGCTGATGACCTTTCATACGTTTCTGGCTGTCATTGTGTCGTTTTGCGGAGTGGGACTGAGCATGCGCTACATTAATGAGCGGTTGCTGACGTATTACCCTTATTTCCTGCGGAACAAACGCATGCTGTCGGCCGGACTGATTGCGGCAGCCATTATCCTGCTTTTGTCCAATTACCTGCTGTTGGTGTCTGTCAAGGCATTGGCAGGCGTGGCTTCTCCCTTTCATCTTCAGCGCAGCGGACTGACGGTGATTCTGCTGGTCTGGCTGGTGGAACTGGTGATTGTGGGACAGTTTATCCTGAATCGTTTCTATGTGGATGTGGTACGTCTGTACAAGCGTGCCGAAGAACTGGAGGAAAGCACGGCGGAGGCCCGCTACCGCACCTTGCAGAACCAGTTGAATCCGCATTTCCTGTTCAACAGTCTGAATACCCTTGTTTCTGAAATTGAATATAACCCTGTGAATGCCATTGAATTTACCCGTAACCTGGCTGATACGTACCGGTATATCCTGTATTGTCAGGATAAGCATACGGTAGAGCTGAACGAAGAACTTCAGTTTCTGGATACTTATGTGCTGTTGCAGAAGGTACGTCTGGGAGATTGCTTGCAGGTGGACAACCGGATTGCCGATAAGTTTGGCGAGACACCGGTGCCGCCCTTGTCGCTTCAGCTGCTGGTGGAGAATGTCATCAAGCACAATGTCATCAGTATGAAAAAGCCCATGACGGTGAAGATGTGGACGGAACCGCAGGGAGACGATGTATGGATTTGTGTGGCCAATGCTGTACGTCCGAAGCAGGGAGGGGTGACTTCCGGAAAGGGACTGGAAAACCTTTCCCAGCGGTATCGCCTGCTCTGTGGAAAAGAAATCGTGATTGAACAGAATGAAAAAGAATTTATCGTAAAATTACCTTTGCTATATGACCAAGATTAAGGCAGTGATTATTGAAGATGAACTTCCGGCGGCGCGTCTTCTCGACAAGCAGCTCAGGGAACTGCGTCCGGAATGGGAGGTAACGGTTCTTCCGGGAACGATTGAAGATTCGGTGAAATGGTTTGCTGAACATCCTCATCCGGACATTCTGTTCCTGGACATCCAGCTGACCGACGGTAATTCGTTTATTTTTATCGAACAGGCACGGCCGCAGAGCATGATTGTGTTTACCACGGCCTACGATGAATATGCGGTACGGGCTTTTACGGTGAACAGCATCGACTATCTTCTGAAGCCTGTGCATAAGGAACGGTTGGAGAGTGCCATTCAGAAGTTTGAACGTTTTTCGGGTATGGGGAAGGGCGAACTGAACAAGCTGCTGGGCATTGAACAGTTGCTGCATTCTTTTGCCGAAAGGCAGGAAAAACAGTATCGCACCCGTTTCCTGATATCGGGAGCCAAACGCTTTTATACGATTCAGGTGGGAGACATTGCTTATTTCTATTCGCTGGATAAGGTGACTTTTGCTGTGACAAAGGACGGGAAGGCACACGTGATCGACCTGCCGTTGAGCAAGCTGGAAGAGCAGCTGGACGGGCGTGTCTTTTTCCGGGTGAACCGCCAGTTTATCCTCTCGGCCGATTCCATACGCAATATTCAGCACTACTTCAACGGAAAGGCCGTGGTGAGTGTATGGCCGGCGTATGAGGGTACGATACAAATTAGCCGCGAACGGATGACTCTTTTGAAGATGTGGCTAAATAGTTGATTCTTTGTGTTTTATAAATATGTTGGAATGAGTTGAAAAAACGCACTTGCGTTTGAAGTAAAACGTAAGTGCGTTTCAGGTAAAATGTACTTGTGTTTGGCTTGAAACGCAAGTGCGTTTTTTTAGTGCTTGATTTAAGGCAAAAATATTGCTCGAATTACCTTATTTAACGGGATGATTTTCTTTCGTTTCGTGACTTTCGTGTACTTTTGCACGCTTATTAAGATTTTAAGGATAACGAGAGGAAATTATGGCACAGTCTAGAGAGATGACATCAGGGCCGAGTCTGCCGCTGATTCTGAATTTTACTTTTCCATTGTTACTGGGCAACCTGCTCCAGCAGACGTATTCGCTGGTGGATGCGGCTATTGTCGGAAAGTTCTTGGGCATCAATGCACTGGCTTCTGTAGGTGCCAGTACGTCGGTCGTCTTTTTGATTTTAGGGTTCTGCAACGGGTGTTGCGGAGGTTTCGGCATTCCGGTGGCACAGAAGTTCGGAGCCCGCGATTATGTGACGATGCGGCGCTATGTATCGGTCAGTCTGAAGCTGGCGGCGGTGATGTCGGTCGCGGTAGCCATTGTCACCAGTCTGCTTTGCGGATTTATCCTGCGTTCCATGCGCACACCGGAGAATATCTTTGAAGGGGCTTACCTCTATCTGCTGATTACCTTTATCGGTGTGCCGTGTACGTTCTTCTATAATTTGTTGTCCAGCATCATTCGTGCGCTGGGCGACAGCAAGACCCCGTTCTGGTTCCTGCTTTTCTCTACCATACTGAACATTGTGCTCGATTTGTTCTGCATCCTTACGCTGGGGTGGGGAGTGGCTGGAGCAGCCATTGCTACGGTATTCTCTCAAGGCTTATCGGCCTTGCTGTGCTACATCTATATGTACCGCAAGTTTGACATTCTGAAAACCGAGCCTGCCGACCGTCGTTTCCGTGGCGACCTGGCCCGTCAGTTGCTGTACATCGGGATACCGATGGGATTGCAGTTTTCCATTACGGCCATCGGCAGCATCATGCTGCAAAGTGCGAACAATGCGCTGGGTACGGCCTGTGTGGCAGCTTTCACGGCAGCCATGCGTATCAAGATGTTCGTGATGTGTCCGCTGGATAGCTTGGGAATGGCTATGGCGACGTATTCCGGACAGAATTACGGGGCCGGAAAGCCGGACCGCATCTGGATGGGTATCAAGTCGGCCACGCTGATGATGACCGTCTATGTCATAGCGATTGGTGCCCTGATGTGGGGACTGGCCGAGAAGTTTGCCCTGCTGTTCATCTCGCCGGATGAGACTGAGATTATTGATGATACGGCTTTGTTCCTGCACATCAACACTTCTTTCTTCTTCCTACTGGGTATGCTCAGTATTCTTCGTTATTCCATTCAGGGAGCGGGCTACACGCGGTTGGCTATGTTCTCCGGTGTGTCGGAAATGGTGGCCCGTGTGCTGGTCAGTCTGATTGCGGTTCCGTTGTGGGGATTCTGGGGCGTATGCTTCGGCGACCCGACAGCCTGGCTGTTTGCCAACCTGTTCCTGGTTCCGGCATTTATCTATGTGTACCGTCGTTTGCAACGGATTGTGGTGAAAGAAGGACGGGTGGTGGCTAATTCCTGACAGTCATCCGCTTCCAGAGGAAAGGGGGTATCAGTCGCCAGAGAGCCACCAGTATGCGATAGCGCCAGTCAATCACGACAATGCGTTTCTTTTTCTCCAGGGCACGCACAATGTGTCGGGCCACTTTCTCCGTATGCATCAGCATGGGATAGTGTTTGCCGTCGTTCAGGAGCCCGGTGGCTACGAATCCTGGACGGATATCTGTAAACCGGATGGGAAGTTTCTGGATGTGAGCCAGTTGCTCCAGCGCATCGATGTAAGTGTTTTGGAAACGTTTGGTGGCAGAGTAGGCCGGAGCAGCCCCCAGTCCTTTGGTTCCCGCAATGGAACTGATGACGGCAAGGTGTCCTCCTTTCTGTTGGGCAAAGTAGCGGAAAGCGGCTGTCACCATGCGCACAAATCCGGTGCCGTTGGTTTCCAGTGTACGGAGTTCGATTTCCGGTGCCAGCTGGTAGTTCTGGTGACCGATGCCCGAGCAGTGCAGGTAGAGGTCCATGCCTCCCATTTCTTCAATCAGTTCCTGCAGGCGGTCGGTCGCATCCTCCTGACAGATGTCGATGGCCCGGATGTGGATACGCTCCGGAGCCAGTTGCTGCAGTTCTTTCAAGATCTCTTCACGTCGGCCTGCCAGTCCGAGTATCCATCCCTTCTGGAGCAGTTGCAAGGCCGTTTCTTTTCCGATACCGGAAGTAGCCCCTACAATGAGGGCACGCTGTATAGGTTTCTTATTCATCAGTTGGTACGTATTTCATAAAGGAATTCCTGTGAAACAGGAACCCCTTCGGTAGGTTCACAATGGATTTTTCCGAAAAGAGGCATCTGCGGCTGAAGCGGTTTCAGTTCTGCCGACAGGTGGTTGCAGAATGCCGTGTAGGAATGGTTGTGCATGCAGGGACCTGCATCGTCACGGTACACCAGAACGTAATGGTTCAGGGGACGGGCATGCACCAATTGGTTGATTTGCAGAGCCAGGTCGCGTGCTTCTCGCGGAGCGATGCGGTCGAACAGACTGGAGAGGTTGAAAATCACCAGTTCGGTCAGTACTGCATGGGCTTGCCAGAAGGCAGCAGGCATGGCACTCAGACGGGGATACCAGCTTGCCTGAATGTGCTTGTAGGCTGGTGAACGGAAAAAGGCTTCGGCCGTTTCTCCCATTTCCTGCATGGGATAGATGCCCGTGTAGGTCAGGTCCAGATGGGGAAGGGAACGGCATACATCGGCAAAAGCCAGTCCCGAGGCTCCGGCCTCACACGAGAGATCGCAGAACACCACGCGCCCTGATACCTTACGGATGAGGTCGTGCAGCCAGTTGCCGCTTCCGGTAAAGAGAGCTTGGGCAGCAGCATATTGTTTCCGCATGTACAAATAGTTGTAGACCTGGCAGAAGTTAGATGGGGACATCTCTTCGGGCAGGGTACGGAAGTCACTCCGGCCGTAGGCAGTGGCTTCGCGGTAGTAAGTTTCGTTTTCTTCCAGCTGTGCCGGTGGGGCTATCAATTCCGGGAATACCTGCTTGAAATGTGCCGGCAGAGAATAGGTACCGTCTGCCACTTCCCAGTTCTTCCGGTATGAAGGCAGAGTGAAATCTCCCCGGCAGAACGAGAGGGCATTCGTTTCCAGGTATCCGTTGTGCAGACGGATGTACTCCATCAGCTTGTAGAAGGTGATGTTGGCCCCGAGGATGTGCGGGTTACCCGTCAGCAGCAGTTGCTTGCGGGCGCGGGTCAGTGCCACATTCAGCTTGCGGTCAATCAGGAAATTGCCCTCCTGAAATGTATTGGCCGTAAGGAAGTTGAGCTGGCTGAAATTCTGTATGGTAAACGAATAGATGATAATGTCGCGCTGGCTGCCCTGGTAGCGTTCCACCGTGTCGATGGAGATGTCCTGCAAGGCAGGCAGCTGTAGGTGCGCAATCTCTTTTCGTATCATGGCAATCTGGTTGCGGTAGGGCACGATGACACCTACCGTCCGGTTCGGGTCGAAACGGGATTCCGTCAGGCGGTAAATATGGCCTAACAGAGTAGCTACAATCCGGGCTTCGTTCGGATTGGTTTTGTCCGAGCAGGTCAGGTGATCCGGTGCTTCTGCGGGAATGAACACCATTCTGCGTTCCAATAGCAGCTGGTCGATGGCGTCCTGTGGAGTCAGTCCGGCTTCGTAAGGCGTTTCTTCCAGCTGATGAGGAAGAGGCACGCTCTCCAGTTGCTCCCGGTAGTAGAATGTCTGGTTCGGGAACTCGGCAATGGCCGGATGCATGCGTCCTTGCTTGTGAAGGATGCTGCGGCAGGTGTCCGGACTCGATTTGTAAAGGCGTTCGAACAGCGAGTTGCGGCAATCCTCCAGCCCGATGTTCCGCAGCAGGAGGTCGGTCACGGCAGCTTCTTCCGCACTTTGCTGGGCAATGGCCGGCAACTGTTTGTAGTCGCCCACCAATACGAACTTGTCGATGGCGTTATGCTGCTGATGACGGGCAGACAGGATACCTATCAGGTCGGGTTCCAGAATCTGCGAGGCTTCGTCGATGATGGCCAGCTGGAAATGCTTCAGCGTGAACAGGTTGAGGCGGTTGTTGATGGCGGTCGTGGTACCCACAAAGATGCGTGTGCGTGCCATCTTCTGCTGGATGTCGGTCAGCTTGGGACAGTCATCCAGGCTGTATTTCAGCAGGTAAGGCACGAAACGCTTGTCGCACGACAGTTCGTTACCAATACGGATGAACGGGGTGCGGTCGGCAATGCCGGAATCCGTGAGCATGGCACAGATTTCATCCACTGCCCGGTTGGTGTACGACAACAGCAGGATGGAGGTGTCCGGTTCACTCAGAGCTTCTTCCACCATGAAACGCAGGGCACACGAGGTCTTTCCGGTACCCGGAGGACCTACTAACAGGAAGTAGTCCCTGGCCTGTTTCTCTTTCAGGATGAGTTCGTTGAAACGCCCGTAATCGCCGTTCAGTTTGACGTCCTCCAGTTGTGCGGGCGGACGTACGCCGAGCAGCAGTTCTTTCCGGTCGGCTTGTGCAGACAGAAAAGCATACAGCCCGCGGAATCCGTTGTTGGCGGACGTGTCCGAAAAATCGTGTTCTACGGCAAACACCTCTTCTTTGCCGCCGATAATATCTTTATTTTGTTGTCCGTTGCGCAGCACTAAGGTCATGCGGTCCGGCCGCAACTCCAGAATGTTTCCCTTCATGAGAATCTGCTTTCTCATGTCCGGTTCTTCCTTATACGCATAGAGAATCACCATGTCGCCCGTGCGGAAGTTGGGCAGGAAGTCTTCATCCTGTGCCGGAATGTGCAGTTCGATAAGGTCGTATCCTTTGCCGGGGCCGCTGCTTTGTTTCTCCTGGATGGTCAGTCCGGTCAGGATATCGCCCGCCTCCAGTTTCTCGTGCAGCGGGATATGCCAGTTGCCGGCAAACCCGTGAGACGCATCGTTGCTTCCTCCGGTCTTGCTGAGAATCTGTTCCTTTGATACGAACGTAAAAAAACGGTTGAAGTAGGCCCGCTCCAGCGGTGTACAGCGTTTCAGGGTATTGATGGCTGTCTGCAGTTGCGGTTCCTGGTAGTCGTTCCACAGCTTTCCGCCAATCTGCAATTCGTTCAGCAAATCAGTGCTCAGTGAGTCTACGATTTCTCCGATGGCTCCGTCGCCCAGCCGCATCTCGTTGTGTACGATATAATTGCGGAGCTTGATGCTCTCCCGGAACAAATTTTCGGCAAAATGTTCTATCAGCAATCCGTCGGCATATTTGGAATAGAGCAGGAAGGTCTGCATATTAGCGGTTTCCTGTCCGAAATTGTACATCAGTACACCTTGGTAAAGCATCATCTGAATGAAATGGTCTTCCTTATGGCGGCGGTGGTATTCGTCACGTTTGCCGGCCTTCTGTTCGATGAGTACCTGGAAGTCTTTCTGCATCATGTCCACACGTCCCTGCAATCCTAATTTCTCACAAATGAAGGAAGCTTCGAGCAGGGTATTTTTCTTGTTGAAGTTCCGTATGTTATGAGGCAGCACGTCGTGAACAAACGAGCGGATGTTCATCATCTGTGCCTGTGCCTGTGCGTGAAAATCGGCCGGAAGGGAGCAGGTACAGAAGTCGAGGGCCGAAGCGGCAAAGAATTTCTTGATGGTGCGGGGGTAACTCACCGGCTCCTGCGGCTGCTCATTGATATAGTCGTCGAGAAACTGGCTGGCCAGGTTACCCATCAGGATGGGGGCCGTATTGGCTCTCGGCTTGATTTTGTTCATGAAATAGTTGAGCGGGTGGTGACCGTACTCCCGAAAACAGGCGGCCAGCGAACTGATGTCAATCAGGTAATCGGGGTGAATCACAATGAGGTTGGGAATGTAGTGATTCTCCTCGTCCACACGCACATCGAGCAGGTTCAGCGGCAGATTTTCTGAAAGAAGGTCTTTCAGGTAGAGCAGGTCGCCGTCATATCCTCCTTTAGCATAGTTGATGATGATAAACGGGTCGGTTTCGCTGTCGGTCGCCGCAAAAATCTGTGTGTCGTTCCAGCTGGTCACCGAAGCCCGTACGTACGGGATGTGCGACAGGCGTGTACCCTGATACGGACGGTTGGAGTGGGGGATTTCCGGAAGAATGGAAGCCGGAATGTCTTCTTCAAAGCCCAGTGAGACAAAGCGCACCAGTGCCCGCAGGTCGTAAAGGTATTCCTGCATGTCGGCCTGAAAACGGTCGCCCATGGCTGCGTTACAGTTACGACGCATCGTCTGGATGGCATAGCGGTCGGAGGGAGTCATTTTCTTCTCCTTGCAGATGTAATCCAGACGGGAAAACAGGTTAGCGAACGAGAGCGTGACACCAGTGGTCAGTTCATAACAAGCCTGCTCCAGCACTTTGTGGAGCAGGATATATTTAGCTTGTAAATTGTCGGGGGCAGCCGTCGGCTGGTGATGAATCCGTTCGATGCGGTTGAACAAATCGAAGGATTGAAGTTCGATACGAGACATGTGCAAAAAAGTGTCGGCGGAATGTTAGGGCTGCTTGGTCAGGTGATAAATCCGATACGCCTTGGTGAGTCCGCTGAACTCTCCCTTGTATTGTGCGGTTACCTCTTCTTTGATAAAGCAGTTGGTCGTGGCAGCTCCTTCTTCGTTTGTAGAAGAAGTGTTGTCAGTAATCTGGGTAGAAGACGTTTCGTTTTCGAACAGCATGAAAGTGTATGTTCTCTTGGTGCTTCCTGCCATTTCTGCCTGAATCTGCTGGTAAGGTTCACCGGTATCTTCCGTGTACTTTAATGTGCGTTCAAAAAGTCCGATTTGATAGCTTCCGGTATAGTTCGGGAAAATTTTCAAATCGCCGTATGACAAAGAAGCATCAGAGTAGGTGAATAGCAAGCGTCCGCCTGACTGAACCGGAGCGTCTTCGGCAATTCGTGCAAGCAGTTCCGCTTCTTCTCCTTTGGTAAGGTCGTTGCCTTCCACTTCTGCGCTGATGCTTTCTACCCGGTAGTTGCTTTGTGGATTATTGACAAGAATCGTCAGTGTGTAACTGTTGCCTGAGCGGTCGGCAATAAGGGTAGAGGTTTCTCCGATGCTGACCGGAATAAATGTCAGTGTGTCGCCGTCGTAGCGGTAGTCTACGATTTCCTTGTTTTCATTTTTGATGGTATAATTTCCTTCTCCTCCTCGGATTAAGAATTTTTCTCCTTTACTGAACGGACTGATTTCCAATTGGCCGTCAGTTATTTGTTGATGGTCGGTAGCACTTACCAGGTAAATGGGGCCGTGGTCATCCTTGCATGCCATAAAGGAGAGGATGAGTACAATCAGAAGTATTCCATGAAAAAAATGTGTTCGTTTCATAAGTCGTATATTTGAATTGTTGCTTCAAATATACGACTTTTTTTGAATTTGTGAAGGGGATGGGGTAAAAACAAAGTCAATCAGTACAGTTCTTTTCATTTAAGACTGATAGTGAATGTCTGAGTACTTCCCTTGCAGTACTTCAGTACTTTCACGTCAGTACTGTAGTACTCCCCCGTCAGTACTTCAGTACTGCCAAGGAAGTACTGGGATTGGATAAAACCCTTTCAATCAGTTCTTTTCTTTCAGGGTATAATCACCTGCTTTTTCATCAATCAGCTGTTGCAGTTCTGCAAGTGCAGGTACTTTCCCTTGGAAGGTAATGACGGCTTCCGGCGGAGTGAGTGTAACCTGAGCGGAGGCTCCTTCCCACATGTTCAGTACTTTCTCTACGCGGGTGCGGCAGTGATCACACATCATTCCCTCTACCAGGTAGGTCTTCCGGATTTCGGAAGCGGAAGGAGCTGTGGTTTCCGGCTGTGGGGTAGCTGTTTCCGTTGCGGGCACGGTGGTTTCTTCAGTGGGTTGTACTTCCTCCTGTACGGTCACTGCGGTGTGTGCGAATTTCTTCCGTTTCAGTCGCAGACTGTTGCTTACCACGCTGACACTGCTCATGGCCATGGCGGCACCGGCTATCATCGGATTCAACAGAAAGCCGTTGATGGGGTACAGAATACCGGCGGCTACCGGAATACCTATCAGGTTGTAGATGAAGGCCCAGAAAAGGTTCTCGCGGATGGTGCGTACGGTGGACTGAGAAAGGCGGATAGCATCGGTAATCTTGTTCAGGTCGGACGAAATGAGCGTCATTTTGGCCACGTCCATGGCAATGTCGCTTCCTTTTCCCATGGCAATGCTGAGATCGGCTTGAGCCAGTGCCGCACTGTCATTGATGCCGTCGCCCACCATGGCTACGATTTTGCCTTCTTTTTGCAAGTCTTTGATGAACTGGGCTTTCTGCTGTGGAAGCACTTCGGCCTGAAAGTGGGTGATGCCGCATTGTGCTGCAATCCTTTGGGCCGTTTCCGGATTGTCACCGGTCAGCATATAGGTTGAGATTCCCATCTCCTGTAATTGTCTGACGGCCTCTTTAGAGGTCGGCTTGATGCGGTCGGCAATGGCTACCAGTCCTAATGCCTGTTGTGAATCGGCCAGCCAGATGACGGTCTTGGCTTCTTGGCTTAGTCGGGTAGCTTCTTCCGTCAGGGCAGGGGATACGGTAAGATGGTGCGTCTCCAGCAGTCGGCGGTTGCCGGCATAATAATAAGTACCGTTGATTTTGCCTCGCACTCCTAATCCTGTCAGACTTTCAAATTCTTCCATGGGAAGTATCTGGCGGGTCTGATGCTGTACGATGGCTTGTGCCAGAGGGTGTTCGGAAGCGCTTTCCAGGGTAAAGAGCACATCACCTAACGGAGATTGAAGAAGCGGGTCGGAGATGTCGGTCACCGTGGGGCGTCCTTCGGTCAGTGTGCCGGTTTTATCGAGTACGATGGCGTTCACTTTGCGGGCTGTTTCCAGACTTTCCGCATCTTTAATCAGGATACCGTTTTCAGCCCCCTTTCCGATGCCGACCATGATAGCCGTCGGTGTGGCCAGTCCTAATGCACAGGGGCAAGCAATGATGGTGACGGTGACTGCGGCTAGCAAGCCGTGGGTGAATCCGTTGCTGCTGTCCAGCCATATCCAGACTAAAAACGAAAGAACGGCAATGCTCAGGATGGTAGGCACGAAGATGGCCGCGATGCGGTCTACTAACTGCTGTACGGGTGCCTTGCTGCCTTGTGCGTCTTGCACCATGCGGATGATATGGGCCAGAACGGTTTCACTTCCCACCTTATCGGCAATGAAACTGAAACTTCCTTTCTGGTTGATGGTGCCGGCATATACCTTGGCGCCGGGAGTCTTTTCGGTAGGAAGCGGTTCGCCGGTGAGCATGCTCTCGTCCACATAGGAACTGCCTTCATATACGGTTCCGTCCACGGCAATGCGGCTGCCCGGTTTGACTACCAGTCGCTGCCCCTGCTGTACTTGTTCCACGGGAATTTCTTTCAGCTGTCCTTCCGGAGTGAGTATGGTGACGGTGGCCGGCTGTAGTCCTATCAGTTTTTTGATGGCTTCCGACGTATTTCCTTTGGCCTTCTCTTCCAGTAGCCGTCCGAGCAGGATAAAGGAGATGATGACGCTGGCCGCCTCGAAATAAACGTGAGGGTGAATGCCTCTGCTCAGCCAGAACTCCGGCCAGAACAGGTTGAACAGGCTGAATGTATAGGCAATGCCAGTACTCACGGCTACCAGCGTGTCCATGTTGGAAGTGCGGTGCTTCAACTGTTTCCAGGCGTTGCGGTAAAAATCTCTTCCCAGCCAGAATACTACGGGAGTGGAAAGAATCCACATCACGTAATTGGCGTACGTCCAGTCCATGAAGCACATGCCGATAATGGCTACGGGTACGGAAAGCATCAGCGAAAAGATAGTACGCTGTTTCAGTTGACGGTATTTCCGGCTATGTGCATCTTCTGCTATTTTCTCTTTTTGAGCATTTGTTTCAATGACCAGGTCGTATCCGGCATTCTGAATGGCATCTTTTAATGTTTCGGGGGTACATTCCTGGGGGTTGTATTCTACGGTGGCCGTGGCGGCTGCATAATTCACCTGAGCATGGTATACACCCGGTTGACGGTTCAGTGTCTTTTCCACCCGTGTGGCACAGGCGGCGCAACTCATGTCCAGCACCGGAAAGGTTTGTGTAGTTTTAGTAGTATTCATATTCTCTTTATTTAGAATGGGACAAAATTACAACATTATTGGTTGAATAGGAAACTTCTGTTTCATATTTATCTCTCAGGGGGATATTTCTTGTAAGGAATTCGTTATTTTTGCGCAAAATAAAATACAACTGTTATTATGTCGCATTTAGCTCCTCTTATCAGTGATCTGGCCTTGATATTGATTAGTGCCGGAATCATGACGTTGCTATTTAAGAAATTGAAGCAGCCTTTGGTGTTAGGCTATATTGTCGCAGGTTTTGTCTGTAGTCCTCATTTCACGTTTACTCCTTCGGTGGTAGATGCGGATAATATCCAGACATGGTCGGAGATTGGTGTCATCTTCCTTTTGTTTGCGCTGGGACTGGAATTCAGCTTCAAGAAACTGATGAAGGTGGGAGGTTCGGCGGTCATATCGGCCTGTACGATTATCTTCTGCATGATACTGGTCGGTGTGTTTGTGGGCTGGATGTTTGGTTGGAAACAGATGGACTGCATTTATTTGGGAGGAATGCTGGCCATGTCTTCCACCACCATTATCTATAAGGCATTTGATGATTTGGGACTTCGGCAACAGCGTTTTGCCGGGTTGGTGCTGAGTATTTTGATTTTGGAAGATATTCTGGCCATTGTGCTGATGGTGATGCTTTCTACCATGGCCGTAAGCAAGAATTTTGAAGGAAGTGAGATGATTTACAGCATCGGGAAACTGGTGTTCTTCCTGATTCTCTGGTTTGTGGTAGGTATTTATCTGATTCCGCTCTTCTTAAAGAGGGCACGCAAACTGATGAGTGACGAGACGTTGCTCATTGTGTCCTTGGCCTTGTGCTTCGGGATGGTGGTGCTGGCGGCCCGTGTGGGCTTCTCTCCAGCCTTTGGAGCATTTATCATGGGTTCTATTCTGGCGGAAACGGTGGAATCGGAACACATTGACAAGCTCGTGGCTCCGGTGAAAGATTTGTTTGGAGCCATCTTCTTCGTATCTGTCGGGATGATGGTCGACCCGAACATGATTGTGGAATACATCTGGCCGATTTTAGCGATTGTGGTAGCCATATTGTTGGGGCAGACCATCTTTGGTACGGGAGGTGTGTTGCTGTCAGGTCAGCCGTTGAAAATCGCCATGCAGTGTGGATTCAGTTTGACACAGATTGGTGAATTTGCCTTTATCATTGCGGCATTGGGAGTAAGTCTGAATGTGACAAGCTCTTTCCTGTATCCGATTGTGGTGGCTGTATCCGTGATAACGACCTTCCTTACTCCTTATATGATTCGTTTGTCCGGTCCTGCTTATGGCTGGGTGGACCGGCATCTTCCGGTATTCTGGAAGCATTTGCTGGGGCGTTATTCGGTAGGAGTACAGCCTGTGAACCATCAGAACAACTGGAAAAAACTGTTGGGAGCGATTGTGCGTATCACATTGATTTACCTGGTGCTTTCCATTGCGATGGTGGTACTGTCATTCAACCTGTTCCTTCCTCTTTTGATTTCCGCACTGGGAGGTTTCTGGGGAAAAGTGTTGGGAGCGGTAGTGACCATCTTATTGATTTCTCCTTTCCTCCGTGCCATGATTATGAAGAAAAATCATTCCATTGAGTTCAAGGCACTCTGGGCGGACAGCCGTTTCAATCATGCACCGCTGATTTCAATCGTATTGCTTCGCATTGTGCTGGCTGTATTGTTTGTGGTCTACATCATCAAGTATCTGTTCCAGGCCTCTGCCGCGCTGATGGTGGGTATTGCCATTCTGGTCGTTCTGCTGATGATTTTCTCCCGTTTCTTGAAGAAACAGTCAATCGGGATGGAAAGGGTGTTTGTGCAGAATCTCCGTTCCAAGGAAATCAAGAAAGCGTATTTGGGAGAGAGCCAGCCGGAATATGCCGGACGACTGCTGGACCGTGATTTGCACTTGTCGGATTTTGTGGTTCCTGCTGATTCATTGTGGGGAGGAAAGACCTTGATGGAACTTGATTTTGGAAAGAAATACGGAGTGCATGTGGCTTCTATCATACGAGGTGCGCACCGCATTAATATCCCGGGTGGAGGAAACCGGATTTTCCCGAATGACAAGTTGCAGGTTATCGGTACCGATGAACAGTTGTCTGTTTTCTCCGGACAGTTGGAAAAGGTGGCTGAAGGTTACAAGGATGAGGATTTTGAGAACCGCGAGATGTACCTGAAGCAGTTTGTCATTGCACGGAACTCACCGTTTTGCGGGCGTACGATTCGTGAAAGTGGTATCCGCAACAAATACCATTGTCTGGTGGTAGGAATTGAGTCTGCCGACGACAGTAACCTGCGGCAGCCGGAAGTCTCTTTTGAATTGCAGAAAGGCGATGTGGTATGGGTCGTAGGAGAGGAAAAGAATTTGAATGCGTTGTTTGAAGCTTCGGAGGTAACAGCCAAAGCAGAATAAAAAAAGCTGGACTTGCACAAGTGAATAGGCAAGTCCAGCTTTTATTTTTAATGCGGACAATATTTATTCTTCATCCTCCTCCTCGTCATCAAAGTCGAAGTCAAAGTCGTCCAGGTATTCTGGCATGAAGAACTCGTCCAAGTCTCTTCGTTCTTTCTTTGTGGGGCGTCCTGTACCACGGGCACGGTCTACGAATCCGCTGATTTTACTCATCTCCAGCAATTCATACTGGTCGGGTGTAGTCACGTTTTCCATGATTTCCGGTACCAATTTGGCTCCCACTCTTTTTTCAATGGCCTGCAGCACCTTGAAGGAATAGGTTACAGGAGGCTTTCTGACCTGTACCACGTCCCCTGGTTTCACCATTCGAGCAGGTTTCACCTGAGAACCGTTGATCGAGATTCTTCCTTTTTTGCAGGCTTCGGCAGCAATGGTTCTTGTCTTGAAGATACGTGCAGCCCACATCCATTTGTCAATTCGTGCTTCCGGCATGGTTCTTATTTGTTATTATATTGATTCATGGTGATGTTCAGTCCGGCCAGACAGAAACTCTTGATGATTTCCTGTGCTACTTCCAGACGTTCCGGCATCAGCTTCATGGATTCTTCGTCGAAATGTCCGAGAACGAAATCAATTTGTCCTCCTTTCGGGAAGTCGTTTCCGATGCCAAAGCGCAGGCGGGCATAGTTTTGAGTGCCTAACGTAGCGGCAATGTGCTTCAATCCGTTGTGGCCTGCATCACTGCCTTTTCCTTTCAGTCGCAGGGTACCAAAAGGCAGGGCCAGATCATCTACTACAATCAATACGTTTTCCAAAGGGATTTTTTCTTGTTGCATCCAATAGCGTACTGCATTCCCACTCAGGTTCATGTAAGTGGATGGTTTCAGCAGAATCAATTGTCTGCCTTTTAGCGAGAGCTGGGCGGTAGCTCCATAACGTCCGTCGCTAAAAACAATATTGGACGCCTTAGCCAAGGCGTCCAATACCATAAATCCTATATTATGACGGGTTTCGCGGTATTCTTCACCGATATTCCCCAGTCCAACAATCAAGTATTTCATTGAAAGGATTTTTGTAGTTTTAGGTTACTGAAATTATTTACCAGCAGCAGCCTGAGCACCACGAGCAGCACGAGTCAATTTAACTGCACAAACCACAGCTTCTTTTGCGTTCAGCAGTTCCAGACCTTCGTATTTCAGTTCACCCACTTTGATAGTTTTACCCAATCCCAGCGGAGTTACGTCTACAACCAGACGTTCAGGAATTACATTGTAAAGAGCTTTCACTTTCAACTTACGGATCTGCAGAGCCAATTTACCACCGGCTTTCACACCTTCTGCCAAACCTTCCAACTTCACAGGAACTTCCATTACGATAGGTTTGCTTTCGTCAATCTGATAGAAGTCAACGTGCAGAATTTTGTCTGTTACAGGGTGGAACTGGATATCTTTCATGATAGCGTTTACAATCTTGCCATCAATGTTCAGGTCTACAACGTAGATGTGCGGTGTGTATACCAAGTTACGCAAGCCTTCAGTAGGAACTGTAAAGTGAGTAGCAACCTGATTGCCGTTTTCATCTTTCTGAGTTCCGTACAATACGCAAGGAACACCATTGTCTTTACGAAGTTCACGAGTGGCTTTCTTACCAGTTTCAGTTCTCAAAGAACCTTTGATTTCGATTGATTTCATTGTTTTTCAAATTTTTGTGTTACTCTAAATTAAGTTGTTTTTTTGCTTAATTCGCCATCACACGATGTGGTATATCACACGATGAGCTTGAAAAAGCGGCGCAAAGGTATGCATTTTCTTTTTACTTTCCAAATGTTCATGGAATAAATTCCTGTAATTCAAGTTGGAATCAGTAGTTTTTGCGCTTTATCTTAAAAATCGATGTCAATTTTTATTTCTTCAGATTGTGAAGGCATTTCTTCAGTAGCTGTAGCAGGCTGATAATGTGCTTCACTTGTGGTTCCCTGTTCGTGTCCGATGAAATCGATAGCTTGCTGCAAACCGTTCATAAACTTCTCAAAATCTTCCTTGTACAGGAAAATCTTGTGCTTTTCAAAATTAACCTGAGGATCATCTTTGTCAAGAGACACTACTTTCTTGCTTTCTGTGATAGCAATGAACATTTCCTCTTTCCGGTTTTTCTTTACATCCAAGTAGTAAATTCGTTTTCCAGCTTTGATAGCTTTGGAGAAAACGATTTCTTTGTCGTTTTCAATAGTCGTACTTTTCTTCTTCAGTTCTTCCATAACTCACTGTTACTAATAAAAATGCGTTCAAATTTGAATATTTTTTTGCAATGTGCCAAAAGAGAATGAGGAAAAATGTCGAATCTCTGAAAAAAAAGAAAAAATATAAGGCTTTATGGTGTGTGATAAAGGAAAAATGCTTACTTTTGCCCACCTAAAATAAAATATAGTTTGTTTATATATTATGATTAACAGAGTTCTTATTCGTCTGAAGATAGTTCAGATAATTTATGCGTATTATCAGAACGGAGGTAAAAATTTGGATACTGCAGAAAAGGAGTTGTTCTTCAGTTTATCTAAAGCGTATGATTTGTACAACTATCTTTTGCTTTTGATGGTAGAGGTAACCAAGTATGCCAACAAGCGGTTGGATGCAGCAAAAAACAAGTTGGTTCCTACCAAAGAAGATTTGTCCCCCAACATGAAATTTGTAGAAAATCGCTTCATTGCGCAGTTGGAAATCAACAAACAGCTGAATGCTTTTGCTTCTTCTCAGAAGAAGACCTGGGAAAATGAAGGTGATTTCATTAAAAACCTGTGTGAACAAATCATGCAGAGTGATATATATAAAGAATACATGGCTAGCGAAACTTCTTCATACGAAGAGGATCGTGAGTTGTGGAGAAAACTTTACAAGAAGATTATTTTCAACAATACTGCTCTTGATGAAGTTCTGGAAGACCAGAGCTTGTATTGGAATGATGACAAGGAAATCGTGGATACTTTTGTATTGAAAACTATCAAGCGCTTCAATCCTGAGAACGGTGAAAAGCAGGAACTTCTTCCTGAATTTAAGGATGAAGAAGATCAGGACTTCGCTCGCCGTTTGTTCCGCCGTTCTATCCTGAATGCAGATTATTACCGTCATTTAATCAGTGAGAATTCAAAGAACTGGGATTTGAGCCGAGTAGCTGTGATGGATGTCATCATCATGCAGATTGCATTGGCTGAGATTCTGAGCTTCCCTAACATTCCGGTAAATGTATCGTTGAATGAATACGTGGAAATTGCCAAGCTGTATAGCACTCCGAAGAGTGGCGGTTTCATCAATGGTACTTTGGACGGTATTGTTAATCAATTGAAAAAGGAAAACAAGCTGACTAAAAACTAATATATTTGTCCAGCTATTATTAATCTAAACCGAGAAACCTATGAATTTGTTAGCTGTAGTATTGCAGGCACAGGGAGGAGCAGATTACTCTTTCCTTATTATGATGGTGGCTATTTTCGCCATTATGTACTTTTTTATGATTCGTCCCCAGAACAAGAAGCAGAAAGAAATCGCCAACTTCCGCAAGAATTTGGAAGTAGGTCAGTCTGTAGTTACTGCGGGTGGTATTTATGGAAAAATCAAGGAAATAGAAGATAATACTGTAGTAGTTGAAGTAGCTGCCGGTGTAAAAATCAAGGTAGATAAGAACTCAATTTATGCAGATGCACAGGCTCAGCCTGCGAAATAAATATGAATGACTATGTTCGATCGAAAGAACATAAAGAGATATTACTTGATACTTGTACGAAAAATCAGGAACTTTCTGCTCAGTGCCAAGAGCAGAGAGTTTCTGATTTTTCTGTTTTTCGTGTTCGTGTCGCTTTGTTTCTGGTTCTTGCAGACCATGAACGACACGTATCAGACCGAGTTTAAGATTCCGGTCAGACTGAAGAATGTGCCGAAAGAGGTGGTCATGACGTCTGAACTGCCTGATGAGATTCGGGTGAAGGTAGAAGACAGAGGTACGGTACTGCTGAACTACATGCTGGGACGTACTTTTTTTCCGCTGACTTTTAACTTTGAGGATTATCAGGACAAGGGTTCTTATGTACGCATTCCTCAGACCGAGGTACTGAAGAAAATCAGTGCCCAGTTGAATAACTCTACGCAACTGCTTGCCGTACGTCCGGACACACTGGATTATATCTATTCAAGGGGAATACCCAAGAAGGTGCCGGTAGCTGTGGGAGGAGAGGTTTCAGCCGGTCGGCAGTATTATGTGTCAGATATTCAGGTGATACCCGATTCTGTGGTCGTATATGCTCCTCAGGGTGTGCTGAATACTATTCTGACAGCGTACACACAGCCCTTCCATTGGACCAACGTAACGGATACGCTGAAGAAACATATCAACCTGCAAAAGCTTCATGGCGTGAAGTTTGTGCCGTCGTCCGTAGATGTGGTGGCTTGTGTGGATATGTATTCAGAGAAGACGCTGGAAGTGCCAGTGGTGGGAATCGCTTTTCCGAAAGGAAAGGTCTTGCGGACTTTCCCGTCGAAGGTGCAGGTAACTGTGCAGGTGGGACTGAAGAACTTTAAGTCCGTGACGGAGAAAGATTTCTTGGTCGGCGTTTCTTATGCTGACGTGATTGGTAATAAATCAGAGAAACTACCGCTTACCATCAAAAAATATCCGGATGTAGTAAGTCACGTACGTGTGACTCCTTCTTCTGTGGATTATCTGATTGAACAGCAGATTGTAAGCGAACCCTCTAAAGAAAAAGAATCGGAATGATCAAGATTGGAATCACAGGAGGTATCGGGAGTGGTAAATCCTATGTGTCGCACTTGCTGGAGGAAGCAGGTATTCCTGTATACGATACGGATACGGAAGCCAAGAAACTGACGCTTTCTCATCCACGGATACGTGAGGGGTTACTGGCTTTGTTAGGAGAAGAAGTGTATAAGGCGGACGGCTCATTGAACAAGCCCGTGCTGGCAAATTACTTGTTTGCCTCGGCGGAGAATGCCGGACGCGTTAACTGCATCATCCATCCTTGTGTGTATGAAGACTTCCAACAGTGGGCAGACCGTCAGGCCGCATCCGGTACGGAGGTGGTGGCTATGGAAAGTGCCATTCTGTTTGAGTCGGGTTTTCACACAGCCGTGGACTATGTCGTGATGGTGTATGCTCCCTTGGAGCTGCGTATAATGCGGGCTATGCAGCGGGATGCCGCTACGGAAGTACAGATAAGGGCACGTATTTCTGCACAGATGGATGACGAAGAAAAGAAGCGTCGGGCAGACTATGTCATTTTCAACGACGAAAAATTACAGTTGGATACGCAGATTGCGGCGTTGGAAGAGTGGCTTGCCCACAGAAAAACGGGCCGATAGTTTGTGTATGTCATTCGTGCGTTGTATTTTTGTCACTCGTAATTAAATTAATCATTAGAGATAATATGTTGAAGACTATTTTAGCGATTTCTGGAAAACCAGGTTTATACAAACTGATTTCTCAGGCAAAGAATATGCTGATTGTGGAAACAGTCAGTGCAGATAAGAAAAGAGTTCCGGTCTATGCCAGTGACAAGGTAATCTCATTGGGCGATATTGCCATGTATACTGATGCAGAAGAGGTAGCTTTGGGCGAAGTGTTGGAATCTGTAAAGAAGAAAGAAAACGGTAACGTGACTTCTTTGGATTACAAGAAAGCTTCTGCAGAAGAACTGCACGCATTTATGGCTGAAGTATTGCCTAACTACGACCGTGACCGTGTACATACCAGTGACATTAAGAAATTGATTCAGTGGTACAACCTGCTGGTGTCAAACGGAGAAACTGATTTCGTAGAAACAGAAAAAGCAGCCGAATAAAGCAGAAGAGTCGTACAGCTTGATGTACAATTTGGAACAGGAAACTGTCTCAAGGTAAACGGATGCATCGTTCCGGCTACGGAGTGCACATTTGCCTTGAGACAGTTTTTTATTTATAGTAATGGAAGCTGAAAACCACAGCAGAAGATTATGAAGAAGATAATACTGATTACGGGAGGCGAGCGCTCCGGAAAAAGCAGCTATGCAGAACGTCTGGCTCATGAGTGGTCTGCATCGCCGGTGTATATAGCTACGGCAAAGATATGGGACGAGGAATTTCGTCGCCGGGTGGAGCGTCACCAGCAAAACCGGGGTCCGGAGTGGACGAACATCGAAGAAGAAAAGGAACTGAGCCGTCATGACATTACGGGACGGGTGGCTGTCATTGATTGCGTGACGCTCTGGTGTACGAACTACTTTGTGGAACAGCCGGAAGTGTCACTTGCCTTGGAAGCCTTGAAGCAGGAATTCGACCGCTTTACCGCCCAGGATGCGACCTTTATTTTCGTGACGAACGAGATAGGTATGGGAGGCGTTTCCCCCAATGAGGTACAGCGTCGTTTCACCGATTTGCAAGGATGGATGAACCAGTATATTGCTTCGAAAGCTGATCAGGTAGTGCTGATGGTGTGCGGTATTCCGGTTAAAGTGAAAGGATAAATCATGCGTAAGTTTACTATAGCACCCATTGCCTGTCCGGAACTGGAGCAGGCAGCCCGTGAAAAGATTGATAACCTGACGAAGCCGAAAGGTTCTCTGGGGCGTCTGGAGGAATTGGCCCTGCAGGTTTGTATGATTCAGCAGACCTTGTCGCCTTCGTTGAACAATCCGTATAACTTGCTTTTTGCAGCCGACCATGGCATTGTGGAAGAGAAGGTCAGTGCTTCGCCGAAGGAGATTACCTGGCAGCAAATCAGTAATTTCCTGCATGGAGGAGCCGGTATCAACTTTTTGTGCCGTCAGCATGGATTCCGCCTGGAAATCATTGATGCAGGAGTGGATTACGACTTGCCCTATGAAAAAGGCATCATTGATATGAAAGTCCGTCGCGGTACACGTAATTTCCTTCACGAAGATGCCATGACACCCGAGGAAATGAATCTGTGTCTGGAGCGCGGAGCGCAATGTGTAGACCGTATTCATGCTGCAGGTTGTAACGTGGTGAGCTTCGGCGAAATGGGAGTAGGAAACACCTCCGCTTCTTCCTTGTGGATGAGTTGCCTGACGGGTATTTCACTGGAACAATGCGTGGGGGCCGGCAGCGGTCTGTATGGAGAAGCCATGACCCATAAGTTTCGGGTACTTCAGCAGGCTCTTCAACATTTCTCGGGCGAGCATACAGTGGAAGAAATCCTGTGTCGTTTCGGAGGACTTGAGATGATGATGGCAGTAGGCGGCATGCTGCGTGCGGCAGAGCTGCGCATGGTCATTCTGGTGGACGGCTTTATCATGACCAACTGCATACTGGCAGCTTCACGTCTGTGTCCCGATGTACTTTCGTATGCCGTGTTCGGACATCAGGGAGATGAAAGCGGCCATAAGCTGTTGCTGGATTACCTGCACGCCCGTCCGTTGTTGAATCTGTCATTGCGCCTGGGTGAGGGAAGCGGTTCTGTCTGTGCCTTTCCTATCCTCGATTCAGCTGTGCGGATGTTGAACGAGATGGATAACTTTGCCCATGCATCCATTACCAAATACTTCTGATCTCATGAACAATTTACTGGCTGCCCTGATGTTTTTCACCCGTCTGCCTTTCTGGCGGATTTGTACCGTGCCGTCCGAATGTTTCCGGCACGTGGTGAGCTACTGGAGCCTTTGCGGATGGCTCACGGGAGGGGTGATGGCCCTGTCTTTCTGGGTTTTTTCCACTTGGTTTCCTTTGCCAGTAGCGGTACTGTTGGCCTTGTGTACCCGTCTTTTCCTGACGGGGGCTTTGCATGAAGACGGTCTGGCCGATTTCTTCGACGGATTTGGGGGCGGACGCGACCGGGAAGGCATTCTCCGCATCATGAAAGATTCTCATATCGGGAGCTACGGTGTGCTGGGGCTGATATTGTATTACCTGCTCTCGTTCTCGTTATTGGTATCCTTGCCTGTGTCCGTCATTCCTTGGGTGCTGTGCGTGGCCGACCCTTTCTGCAAGTTTGTATGCAGTTTTATGCTCCTGTTTCTTCCGTACGCCCGAAAAGAAGAAGAAAGCAAGGCCAAGGTGGTCTATACTCGCATGAGCCTTTCGGAGTGGATAGCCAATATTGCAGGCGGATTGTTGCCTTTACTGCTTTTGCCTCTTTCTTGTTGGGGGATGCTGTGCTTTCCATGTGTACTTTTCATTGGATTGGGCTGGCTGCTCAAGCGACGTTTAGGAGGATATACCGGTGACTGTTGTGGTGCACTTTTCCTCCTGTGTGAGCTGGCGTGCTGGATGGGAGCAGTAGTGATGGCATATAATTTTTAATACGGTTAGACATAAGAAAATGAAAGTATATTTAGTTCGACATACTTCGGTAGATGTGGCACCCGGGACGTGCTACGGGCAGACCGATGTGCCGCTGCGTGCTTCGTTTCAGGAAGAAGCAGAGGCATGTAAAAAGGCCCTTCAGGATACGGGAATGCATTTTTCACGTATCTATACCAGTCCTTTGTCCCGCTGTACACGCTTGGCGGCCTATTGCGGCTTTCCCGAAGCGGAACGTGACGAGCGGCTGAAAGAGATGAACATGGGTGAGTGGGAGATGCAGCGTTTTGAGGAAATAACCGACCCGCGCATTCAGGAATGGTATGACGATTACCTGCGGGTACGGACTGCCGGAGGAGAGTCGTTCATGGACGTGCTGGCCCGTGTGTCCGACTTCTTTGACCACCTGGACCGTACTTCAGGTCCGGCACTGGTGTTTGCCCATGGCGGTGTGCTGGTAGCTGCACAGGTCTATGCCGGCAAGGTGAAACTGGAAGATGCCATGAAAGCCTTGCCTCCCTACGGAGGGATGGTGGAAATCGACTTGCCGCTTCCGCGTTTGCATCCGCTCATGCTGGCCGGAACGGGAAGTGATGTAGGTAAGAGTGTGCTGGCTGCGGCGTTATGCCGTATCTTTTTGCAGGACGGGTACCATCCGGCACCCTTCAAGGCACAGAACATGGCACTCAATTCGTATGCCACTCCCGAAGGACTGGAAATCGGACGGGCACAGGCGGTGCAGGCTGAGGCTGCAGGAGTACCCTGTCACACCGACATGAATCCTTTGCTGCTGAAACCGACTTCCGACCATACTTCACAAGTGGTACTGAACGGCAAGCCCATAGGCAACCGAAGTGCGTATGCCTATTTCCGGACAGAGGGACGGGATGAGTTGCGCCGGGAAGTGAACCAGGCATTCGACCGCCTGGCAGCCCGTTACAATCCGGTGGTGATGGAAGGAGCGGGCAGCATCTCGGAAATCAATCTGAAGGATACGGATTTGGTAAATCTGCCCATGGCGCGTCATGCCCATGCGGATGTGATTCTGGTAGCCGACATCGATCGGGGAGGCGTGTTTGCCAGTGCCTACGGTTCGGTGGCCTTGCAGACGCCGGAAGACCGCAAGCGCATCAAGGGAATCATTGTCAATAAGTTTCGTGGCGACCTTCGCTTGTTTGAATCAGGTGTGAAGATGATGGAAGAAATCTGTGGCATTCCAGTGCTGGGCGTGATACCGTATTACCATGACATCTACATTGAGGAAGAAGATTCGGTGGAGCTTTCCTTGAAACAGCGGAAAGCGGTGCAGGGGAAGGTCAATGTGGCGGTGGTGCTGCTCCGTCATCTCTCGAATTTCACTGATTTCAATATGCTGGAGCATGACGAACGGGTAAATTTATACTATACGAACAACGTGGACGACCTGATGAAGGCCGACATCATTCTGCTGCCCGGCAGCAAGAGCACCATCGACGACTTGTATGAGTTGCGTCGTAATGGAGTGGCACAAGCCATTCTTCAGGCACGCCGCAACGGCGCTACCGTGATGGGAATTTGTAGCGGATACCAGATGATGGGGCAGCGGATTGCCGACCCCGACGGAGTGGAAGGAAGTATCAGCCAGATGCCCGGACTGGGACTTCTGCCGACAGAGACGGTCATCGAAGGAGAGAAGGTGACACGTCAGGTACGTTTTGCTTTCCTGTCTTCCGAAGAACCGAACTGCACAGGATACGAAATCCACATGGGGCGCACTTCGGCGGTGGAAGGAGAGGCTTTGACTCCATTAGTGCGTCTGGAGAACGGAGAAACGGATGGCTGTGTGGTGGACCGGAAATGTGCGGGTTCCTATATTCACGGCATACTGGATAATCCGGAAGTGATAGAATGGTTGCTGGCTCCGTATGCCGAAAAGCTGGGGCAACCTCAGCTGGATTATACCGCTTTCAAGGAAGAACAATACAACAAGCTGGCCGACCATGTGCGGAAGCACCTGAACATGCCGCTGCTTTACCAAATACTGACTCAAAATGATTAACGGACACGGAGACGACGCCTATCGCTATACGGCCATTCGTGCCAATTTCAGTTCGAATGTGTACCACCGGGTGAACCATGACGGGTTGAACCGCTACCTGGCCGGATGCCTGTCGTGCATCCGTTCCTATCCGGAACCAGAACCTTATGCGCTGGCTGCCGAGCTGGCTCGGTTGCATGGTGTCAGTCCGGAGGAAGTCTGTGTGACGAACGGAGCCACAGAGGCCATTTACCTCATTGCTCAGGCTTTTCGCGGAAGTCATTCTGCCGTGTGGATACCGACCTTTAGTGAATATGCAGATGCCTGCCGCTTGCACGGACATCGGGTGGAAGGCATTTCCAGCCTGGAGAAGCTGACGGACGGTGAAGGGATTTTCTGGCTGTGTAATCCGAACAACCCCACGGGGCAGACATGGGATGCCGCTACGCTTCGCCGCCTGATAGTCGCATATCCCCGAAAGCTGTTTGTCATCGACCAGTCGTATGCGCTGTTTACAGAGAAAGAGGTGCTGTCCGTAGCCGAGACGGTGAAATTGCCTAACGTATTGCTCCTGCATTCCATGACCAAATGTTATGCGGTGCCGGGCCTGCGTCTGGGAGCGGTGACGGGTAGCAGGGAACTTCTTTCTCGGATACGTGCCTGCCGTATGCCTTGGTCGGTTAATGCCTTGGCCGTAGAAGCTGGACATTACCTGCTACAGTATCCGGAGGAATATCGCATGGACATACAGGCTTTGCTGGCTGAACGAAAGCGGGTGACCGATGCATTAGAAGCTTTGGGTGGGGTAGAGGTACTGCCTACGGATACACATTATTTTCTGGCGCGGCTGCAGAAGGGCACTGCGGCACAACTGAAGGAATTCTTGGCTACCCGACACGGACTGCTGATTCGCGACGCATCCAATTTCGAAGGACTGGATGCGCGTTATTTCCGTATCGCCATACAGACGGAAGAAGAAAACAATCTATTAATTGAAGGCATACACGAATGGATACAGAACTCGTAATGGGATTGATTCCCCTGGCAGGAGGTTTTCTGCTTGATAAGATTTTAGGTGACCCGCTGTGGCTGCCCCATCCGGTGGTAGGATTCGGAAAACTGATTTCACGGTGTGAACGCAGAGGGAATCAGGGAACTCACCGCAAACGAAACGGAGCATGGACCGCAATAGGGCTGGTCGTGTTTACCTTTCTGGTGAGCAAGGGGCTGCTGGAAGCGGCAGCTCTGCTGCATCCGTGGGTAAAGATGGCACTTTCGGTAGTGGCCGTATTTTATTGCCTGGCCGGAAAAACCCTGATAGATGAAGTACGGATGGTGTTTGAAGCAGCAGATATTTCGCTGGAAGCCGGAAGAAAGCAGGTAGCCCGCATTGTGGGAAGAGACACCTCTGCCTTGACTGATCAGGAGGTGCGTACGGCGGCTCTCGAGACCTTGGCCGAGAATTTGAGTGACGGTGTCATCGCTCCGCTTTTCTGGTATTTTCTGTTGGGGGTGCCGGGGATGCTGGCGTATAAGATGGTCAATACTCTCGACTCTATGATTGGCTACCGTAATGCCCGTTATAAAGATTTTGGCTGCTGGGCGGCCCGCATGGACGACGTAGCCAATTACCTTCCTGCCCGACTGACTGCTCTGCTGATGGTGCTGGTTTCCGGTCGCTGGTCGCTGCTGAAGTTCGTGGCATATTACGGGCGGATGCATGCCAGTCCCAATTCCGGTTATCCGGAAGCGGCACTGGCCGGAATCCTGAACTGCCGCTTTGGCGGTCCGCACGATTATTTCGGCGAGACGGTTTACAAGCCTTTTATCGGAGACAATCCTCGTCCGCTGAGCAGTCGGGATATGCGTGTGGCCATTCGTATCAACCGCTTGTCTGAATTGTTGATGCTGTTGTTTATGGCAGGAGGTTATTGGGCTGTTTTTCAATTGATTTATTAAGAAATATACAGGCTTTCTGAAAGCATGAAAAAAACGCAAGTGCGTTTGAACTAAAACGTAAAAGAGTTTTGGTCCAAACGCACTTGCGTTTTAAGTAAAACGTCCTTGCGTTTACTTTGAAACGCAAAGACGTTTGGAGGGTTGTTATTCATAGATGTGAAGTGTACTGAAAATAGTTGTCAGTTTGAAGATTAAT
>UMCH01016069.1_pt1 | contig 36419 bp, 31 predicted proteins | sample 1964201 | NCBI WGS metagenome assembly UMCH01 (sample SAMEA4835965, study PRJEB28245) | human gut metagenome | biome: gut microbiome; material: fecal sample | place: Denmark | collected 2008 | reverse complement strand
TTGTGAGTCTCATAATTATTCAGTAGTTCGCGAATTGGTTGGTCATGGTATTGGTAAAAGGATGCATGAAGAACCAGAAGTACCTAATTATGGACGTCGAGGATGTGGTCCGTTACTTAAATCAGGTATGTGCATTTGTATTGAGCCCATGATTAATATGGGAAGTAAAAATGTTGTATTTGAACGTGACGGTTGGACAGTTCGGACAAAAGATCGAAAATGTTCTGCCCATTTTGAACATTGTATTGCTATTCGTCCTGACGGTCCGCAGATTTTGTCTTCATTTGATTTTATAGAAGAAGTTTTAGGTAGTAACGCAATTTAATCTTTATTTTATTATATGGCTAAACAGTCAGCAATTGAACAAGATGGAGTAATTGTAGAAGCATTGTCGAATGCAATGTTTCGGGTTGAATTGGAAAATGGACATGAAATAACCGCTCACATTTCTGGAAAGATGCGTATGCATTATATAAAGATACTTCCAGGTGATAAGGTTAGAGTTGAAATGTCTCCTTATGATTTATCAAAAGGTAGAATTGCTTTTAGATATAAATAAAAAAAACTAGATATGAAAGTAAGAGCATCTTTGAAGAAGCGTACCCCTGAATGCAAAATCGTTAGAAGAAAGGGTCGTTTATATGTAATTAACAAGAAAAACCCGAAGTATAAAGTACGTCAGGGATAATTTTATTATTTTTGCAAAATAATTAGGTAATAATATGGCTATAAGAATAGTTGGTGTAGATTTGCCACAGAATAAAAGAGGTGAAGTTGCTTTGACATACATTTATGGTATCGGTCGTAGTGCAGCTAACACTATCTTGGCAAAAGCAGGTATTGATCGCGATATTAAAGTACAAGATTGGACAGATGATCAAGCTGCTAAAGTACGTGAAATTATCGGTGCAGAATATAAGGTAGAAGGTGATTTACGTTCTGAAGTACAGTTGAACATCAAGCGTCTGATGGATATTGGTTGCTACAGAGGTGTTCGTCACCGTTTAGGTTTGCCTTTGAGAGGTCAGAAGACAAAGAATAACTCTCGTACTCGTAAGGGTAAGAAGAAAACTGTTGCAAATAAGAAAAAAGCTACTAAATAATAAGAGTTGAGATATGGCAAAAAAAACAGTCGCAGCAAAGAAGAGAAACGTTAAAGTTGACGCTTACGGTCAAGCTCACATTCATTCTTCTTTTAATAACATTATCGTATCTCTTGCCAATAGTGAAGGTCAGGTAATTAGCTGGTCATCTGCTGGTAAGATGGGATTTAGAAGCTCTAAAAAGAATACTCCGTATGCTGCTCAGATGGCAGCTCAGGATTGTGCTAAAGTAGCTTATGATCTGGGTTTACGTAAAGTTAAGGTTTATGTAAAAGGACCGGGTAACGGACGTGAATCTGCTATCAGAACGATTCATGGTGCAGGTATTGAAGTAACTGAAATCATCGATGTTACTCCGCTGCCACACAATGGTTGTCGTCCTCCTAAAAAGAGAAGAGTATAATTAACTTTAGTTTCTTGAATAGGGAATCCGGAATTGTGAATAGATTGCATTTAGACCTTATCCTCTCTGTAATCGCGGCTGCACGGTTCCAGGTTCTTTTAGAACATTAAAAATAATAGAAAAATGGCAAGATATACTGGACCTAAAACAAGAATTGCCCGTAAATTCGGTGAGGCTATCTTCGGTGCGGATAAAGTTCTTTCTAAGAAAAACTATCCTCCCGGACAGCATGGTAACTCAAGAAAAAGAAAAACTTCTGAGTACGGTATTCAGCTTCGTGAGAAGCAGAAGGCTAAATATATTTACGGTGTATTGGAAAAACAATTTAGAAACCTTTTCGAGAAGGCTTCTCGTTCTAAAGGTATTACCGGTGAAGTATTGTTGCAGTTCCTTGAAGCTCGTTTGGACAATGTAGTATTCCGTTTGGGTATTGCTCCGACAAGAGCTGCTGCTCGTCAGTTGGTTTCTCACCGTCATATTACGGTTGACGGACAGGTGGTAAACATCCCGTCTTATTCAGTTAAACCGGGGCAGATCATCGGTGTTCGTGAAAAATCTAAATCTTTGGAAGTTATTGCTGATGCTTTGGCTGGTTTCAATCACAGCAAATATCCTTGGATGGAATGGGATCAGACTTCAATGAGCGGTAAATTATTACATTTGCCGGAAAGAGCTGATATCCCTGAAAACATTAAAGAACAGTTGATCGTAGAATTGTATTCTAAATAATAATTGATTCCATGGCGATATTAGCATTTCAAAAACCCGATAAAGTATTAATGTTGGAAGCGGACGACTTCTTCGGAAAGTTTGAATTCCGTCCGTTGGAGCCTGGCTATGGTATTACTATTGGTAATGCCTTGCGCCGTATTCTCTTGTCTTCATTGGAAGGGTTTGCTATTACGTCTATCAAAATCGACGGGGTGGATCATGAATTTGACACCATCCCCGGCGTTATTGAAGATGTGACTAACATTATCCTTAACCTGAAGCAAGTGCGTTTCAAGCATATTGTAGATGACATTGAGAATGAAAAAGTAAGTATTAATGTTTCGGGTACGGAAGTGTTCAAAGCCGGAGATATAGGTAAACAGTTAACTGGATTCGAAGTTTTGAATCCTGATTTGACTATTTGTCATTTGGACCCGAACGCAAGTTTCCAGATTGAACTTACAATTAATAAAGGACGCGGTTATGTACCGGCTGATGAAAATAGAAAGCCGGATGATGACATCCATGTAATTGCGATTGATTCTATCTACACTCCGATCCGTAATGTGAAGTATTCAATCGAAAACTTCCGTGTTGAGCAAAAGACGGACTACGAAAAGTTGGTTCTTGAAATAGCCACAGATGGTTCTATTCATCCAAAAGAAGCTTTGAAAGAAGCTGCCAAGATCTTGATTCATCATTTCATGTTGTTCTCAGATGAGAAGATTGCCATCGAATCAGTTGATAGTGATGGTAATGAAGAATTTGATGAAGAAGTTCTTCATATGCGTCAGTTGCTGAAGAGCAAATTGTCGGATATGGATCTTTCAGTTCGTGCATTGAACTGTTTGAAGGCTGCTGATGTTGAAACATTGGGTGAATTAGTGAAGTTCAACAAGAATGACCTGTTGAAGTTCCGTAACTTCGGTAAGAAGTCACTCACCGAATTGGATGAGTTACTGGAAAGTTTGAACCTTTCTTTCGGTATGGATATCTCAAAATATAAATTAGATAAAGAGTAAGTATAAGCGATGAGACATAATAGAAAAATAAATCACTTAGGTCGTACAAACACTCACCGTGACGCGATGCTTTCGAATATGGCTTGTTCTCTGATCAAACATAAGAGAATCTTTACTACGACAGCTAAAGCAAAAGCACTTCGTAAGTTTGTAGAACCGCTGATCACAAAGTCAAAGGAGGATACAACTCACTCTAGACGTGTGGTTTTTAGCAATTTGCAAGACAAATATGCTGTAACTGAGTTGTTCAAGGAAATCTCTCAGAAGATTGGTGACCGTCCGGGTGGATATACTCGTATCATTAAGACTGGTAATCGTCTGGGTGATAACGCTGCCATGTGCTTCATTGAATTGGTTGATTATAATGAAAATATGAAGAAAGACGCTACTGCTAAGAAGGCAGGTAAGACACGTCGTTCTCGTAAGAAATCAACAGTAGCAACTGAAGCTCCGGCTGCAGAAGCTCCTGCAACAGAAGAACAGCAGGCTGCTGAATAATCAGATTAAGTTTACTACTTCTTATAGTAGGAACGATTGAATAAAGCGCAGGTTTCATAGACTGTAAAGTCTTGAGACCTGCGCTTCTTTTTATATCCTCTTTATTTGTTCAGTCTACAGCACGAGTTTTTTATAGCTCTTAAACGACAAAAAGCCATCCGATTCATTTCGGATGGCTTTTTGTATCTTGAATCGTGGAATTGATTAAACTCTCTTTTCTTTGATTCTTGCTTTCTTTCCAGTCAGTGCACGCAGATAATACAATTTAGCACGACGAACACGACCTACTTTGTTTACAACGATGCTTTCGATGAACGGAGATTCGATCGGGAAAATTCTTTCTACACCTACGTTATCAGACATCTTACGTACTGTAAAACGTTTCTTGTTGCCGTGACCAGAGATACGAATAACTACGCCTCTGTACTGCTGGATACGTTCCTTGTTACCTTCTTTGATACGATAAGCGATAGTAACGGTGTCACCGCTCTTGAAAGAAGGATGCTCCTTGTTGGTAGCGAACGCTTCTTCTGCAATTTTAATTAAATCCATTTTGCTTGTATTTTAAAATTGTTGATAATGTACGCAATTAGCAGGCTGCTTGTCCTGCCAGCGTTGCGTAAAGCGGATGCAAAGTAACAAAATCTTTGTGAGATAACCAAATAGGTAGATGGATTCTTTTGGAATTGTCTTTAGTTTTTTCATTCTATCGAAGTTTACAATCGGTTCTCGTTATGATTGCAATCGATTTTCGTTACATTTGCATTTAATTCTCGTTACTTTTAAAGTGAAAGACAAACGACTTATGAAGCGGATTGTATTACTGATATTCGGGTGGCTTTCTGTAATGACAGGTTTTGCCGCAGATAAACCCACCTTGCTGACGCAGGTTGATCAGCAGAAGATGATGGCTTGGACGGATTCGGTGTTCAATACTTTGAGTATGGATGAACGGATCGGGCAGTTGTTCATGGTGATTGCTGATGTGAAAACTACGAACCAGAATATGCAGCGCCTGTTACGGTATGTGAATGAACTAAATATTGGGGGTGTCTTATTCCATAAAGGAAGTCCGGAAGTGCAGGCTCAATTGACGAACCGGATGCAGGAGGCCTCTAAAGTCCCTTTGCTGGTTTCGCTGGATGGTGAGTGGGGATTGTCTATGCGCTTGAGTGGAACAACCCGTTTTCCTAAGAATATGATGTTGGGAGCCATTGAAAACGACTTGCTTATCCGTAAGTATGGCGAGGAAGTTGCCCGGCAATGTAAGGAAATGGGTATTCATATTAATTTTGCTCCAGATTTGGATGTGAATAGTAACGTCGATAATCCCGTGATTGGGATTCGGTCTTTTGGGGAAGATCCTGCAGCTGTTGCTGATAAAGGTATTGCCTATGCCAGCGGACTGGAAGAAGGAGGAATCATGGCTGTGGCAAAGCATTTCCCAGGACATGGTGATACCTCCGATGATTCGCACGAAACTCTTCCGGTGATTTACCATAGTCGGGCTCGTTTGGATTCAGTAGAACTTTTCCCTTTTAAGCAGTATATTCAGAAAGGTTTTGCTGGTGTCATGACAGCACACCTATATATTCCGGCCTTGGATAAGCGAAAGAATTTGCCTTCTTCTTTGTCGGAAAAAGTAGTAAAAGGTTTATTGCAAGATGAACTGGGTTTTCAAGGTCTCTGTTTTACGGATGCCTTGGCCATGAAAGGAGCTGGAAACGATAAGGCGGAGAATCCTTGTGTGAAAGCATTGTTGGCAGGAAATGATATTTTGTTGGCTCCTTATGCTCCCATTTCTGATTATAAAGCTGTCAAGGAAGCTATTGAAGGCGGTATCATCCCGATGAAACTGGTGGAGGACAAGTGTAAGAAGATCCTGCAATATAAATATGTAGCCGGACTGAACCGGTATCAGCCCATTTCGTTGAAAGGACTTTCAGATCGGTTGAATACGGCACACGCAGCTTGGTTGGCTGCGCAATTGAATGCAGAAGCTATTACTTTGTTGAAGAACGAAGACGATGTTGTTCCGTTGAAGAAACTCGACCAGAAGAAGATTGCTGTTCTTTCCATTGGTAGTGGGGTGACTTCCGACTTTGAGGAAACTGTCTCTAAGTATGTAAAGGCTGATTACTTTACCATCACACGCAGTAGTAGCGCTTCCAAAATTCAGCAGATTTATACGAAACTGGATAAGTATGATTTAGTAATTTGTGCCGTACATACGGTTCGTATCCCGGAAAGTCAGGCATTGCGGAAACTGGCGGAACGGAAACAATTGGTTTATGCGTTCTTTACCATTCCTTATTTCTGCAAGTCATATAAACAGTCCATTGAAAAGGCAAAAGCGGTTGTGATGGGATACGAAGGTACACCTTTGGCGCAGCAATATGCAGCACAAGTCATATTCGGTGGTGTCGGAGCTAAAGGAAAGTTGCCTGTTTCTATTCCGGATCTATATTATGCCGGTACAGGAATATTCACTGAAAAGGTACGTTTGGGCTATCATGAGCCTGAGGCTGTCGGGCTGAATGCCGAACGGCTTGCCAAAATCGGTTCTATTGCAGAAGAAGGCTTGCAGGCAAAGGCTTATCCGGGTTGCCAGTTGCTGGTTGCCAAAGATGGCTGGATTGTTTATAATCGGGCTTTTGGATCTTATACTTATAGTAAGGAGCAGCTTGTTACTACGGAATCTGTTTATGATTTAGCTTCGGCTTCCAAGGCGGCAGGAACTTTATTGGCTGTGATGAAGGCGTATGATGAGAAGAAGTTTAAGCTGACGGATAAGATATCGACGTATATACCCGAACTGAAAGATTCTAATAAGAGCAACATTACCATACGCGAATTATTGTTCCATCAATCCGGATTGGTTCCAACCATTAACTTTTATACAAAGGCGATGGAAAAGGGGCGATTCAAACCGGATTTGGTTTCCTCCAAGTCTTCGCCGGAATATACTTGGAAAGTAGCAGACGGGATTTATCTGAAGCCTTCTTTTCAGGATACAATTACACAGATGATCAAGCGTTCCAAATTGGGTCCTAAGCGGTATCGATACAGTTGTGTCAATTTTATTCTGCTTAAAATGATGACGGAAGAACAACTACTTCGCCCGATGGATGATGTATTGGAATCGGCATTCTGGGCTCCTTTAGGCGCTTGGCATACGACATATAATCCGTTGGAAAAGATGGATTCCGTAGAAATTGTTCCGACTGAATATGATAAAATAGTCAGGCATCAGCTGATTCGTGGTTATGTACACGACGAGGCTGCCGCTTTCCAAGGCGGTGTTTCAGGAAATGCTGGTTTGTTCTCGAATGCAAATGATCTGGCTAAAGTCTTGCAACTCTATTTAAACGATGGCAGTTATGGTGGCGAACAACTGCTGAGTGCAGAAACAGTTCGTCTGTTTACGCAAACGAAGAGTCCGACTTGTCGTCGTGGATTGGGGTTTGACAAACCGGTAACAGGTGGCAAGGCTTCTCCTTGTGGCTCGTTGGCTTCTCCTTCCGTATATGGGCATACCGGATTTACCGGAACATGCTTTTGGGTTGATCCGGACCAGCAATTGATTTATATCTTTCTGAGTAATCGTGTGTATCCGACCCGAAGTAACAACAAATTATCCTCTCTGAATATTCGTACCCGAATTCAAGACACAATTTATAAGGCAATCGAGAAGAAAGAGCTATAAGATTCGTACTTTTGCAGCCGGTTAAATACTCACAAAAGAAGAATTATGCTGTTTGGTCATGGTGATGATTATTATCGTTCGAGTGCAGAACGATTAGTTAATTATAGTTCGAATGTTTGGTATGGTGCTGAGATAGAACCCTTAAAGGAGTATATGTTGGCTTCTGTGGATCGGATTACCCGTTATCCGGAACCAGATGCCGGTTCTTTGAGGCGAATGTTGGCAGAGGTTCATCAGATAGATCCGTCGTGTCTGTTGGTAACGAATGGTTCTATCACGGCCTTTTACTTGATTGCTCAGGCTTATTCGCAGGCGCGTTCGATGATTTGGGTACCTTCGTTTGCAGAGTATGAAGATGCTTGCCGCTTATACAAGCATACGTTGACATTTTTCTCCAATCAACGAAATTTATCTGAGCTAGATCTGAGTCAGCAGGATTTCTGTTGGATTTGTAATCCGAATAATCCGGATGGAAAATTGATTTCTAGAGAAGATTTATTAGCTTTGATCCGGCAGAACCGACAAACAACGTTTGTGATTGATCAGGTTTATGCCGATTTTTATCCGGGGCATTTGTTGGACTTGAAAGATATTGAGGCGAATCCCAACCTGCTGATTGTACAATCCATTTCCAAACTCCATAAAATTCCTGGTATGCGGATTGGATATCTGGCGGCTTCGGAAGAAATGATTCGACGGATCAGTACGTATCTGATTCCGTGGTCGGTGAATGCTTTGGCTATTGAAGTAGGAAAATACATTCTTCAACATCCGGAGCAGTTTGTGTTGCCGCTGGAGCAATGGCTCGGCGAAACCCGCCGGTTGCAAGAATGTATCCGGACTTTAGGTATTGAGTCTTATCCTTCGGCTGTAACCTTTTTCCTGAATCGTTTGCCGGAAGGGAAAAAGGCCTCTTCCCTGAAAGACTTCCTTTTGCAGGAAAAGCAAATCTTGATTCGGGATGCATCTAATTTCAGGAGTCTTGATGAACGTTACTTCCGTTTGTCCACCCAGCGGCCGGAAGAAAATGAGGTATTGCTGGATGCCATACGGGATTGGATCAAATAAAAAAGAGAGTGTATAAGATGTACACTCTCTTTGATATTTCTCACTTACAATAGATTTTATTCTACTCGTTTGTTGATTACGATATGGCCCAGATAGCCTAAAATGATAACTGCCAAACCAGTAAGTAAAATACCATTTGTCATACTACCTGTCAAAAACGGAACAGCTAATATAACTACACCGATAAGGAGTACGATAACTCCTAAATTTTTAATCAATCCGCTCATGGTTATAGATGTTTTATAAATTTCTTTTTCTATTGCAAATAAAGCAATAATAACCCGATTGAAAAAATATTTTAGAATAAAAATGATGAATCCTTTTAAATTAGCTTCTATCTTTGTTCTGTAATTCAAAAAAATCTTGGTGATGCGTCTATTTTATATCTTGTACACATGGTTATTTTTTGTTCCGGTGTTTTTGGTACTGACCATTCTTACAGCGGTAACAACAATTGTTGGGTGTTTATTGGGTGGTGAAAAGATCTTCTCTTATTATCCGGGTATGATTTGGTCGAGGCTGACCTGTTATTTGGCGCTTTGTCCGGTAAAAGTCCGAGGACGTGAGCATTTACAGCCTGGGAAGTCGTATATTTTTGCCGCTAATCATCAGGGCGCATTTGATATTTTCTTGATTTATGGATTTTTGGGCGTTCCGATCAAATGGGTAATGAAGGCAGGAATCGGAAAGATTCCTTTTGTCGGAACTGCTTGTCGGGCGGCTGGTTTTATCTTTGTGGATAATTCTACTCCCAAGGCGGCTGCCCGTTCGGTAGTGGAAGCCGAGAGATGTTTACGTAATGGAGCTTCCATTGCGATCTTCCCGGAAGGTTCACGTACTTATACCGGTAAAATGATCCGCTTTAAGAAGGGAGCTTTCCAGATGGCTGCCGACCAGCATCTGGAGATTGTTCCGATCACGTTGAACGGACCTTTTCATGTCTTGCCTATTGGTTCGTTGAATTTACATCGTCATGCTATGGAAATGGTGATCCATGAACCTATTTCAATTGAAGGTATGGATACATCGCATAAAGGATTGCAAGTAATAGCTGATCAGACACAGCAAGTCATTGCACAAGACTTATGGCCTGAGTTCAAATGAACCCAGGCTTTTTTATTTGTAAGCCTTCAGCAGACCTCGTTTGCTGATCTTTAAGCTGAATCCGGTGCTTGAGTTGCCGAATACGTCACCGGTATCTGCTCCGATAGAACCACCAAACTGCCATCCTTTTAGTTTAGGATGCTGGTATTGGATATCTGCTAAAAGAGAAATACCGTCTTTCTTCTTGAGAAGAGGTGCTGTGCCTGTTCCCCAAGTATTCATGGCAGTCAGCAGGAAGCGATAACTGACGGTCGGAGAGAATGAACCTTTCAAACCGAAATGAAAGTCCCGGACACGGTTGTTCTGGAATCCGGGAGCACCGTCTGTATTGTATTCGGGAGAAACCAGTAGCGGCGAACCGACAGATCGGTCGAAATAGGAATTTCCCGTTACATATTCTCCATTATTGTAATAGTCATCGCCGCCGCCGCCTCGGCCGGGATGTTTGTCGTGGTCAAACCAGATGTAATGGAACGGTCCGCTTTGATTGCGGGTAGTTACGTACTCGAAGACAAACTGTTCCAACCAAGGAAATGTAGGGAGATTTAATTCCAATCCCCAAAGTCCGTCAGTTCCGTTCTTGAATTCCATACCTGATTTGTCGTAACACAAATGTTGGTAGTAACCACGCAAGCTCCAGTCTTTAGCCTGGTACTTGAGTCCGAAGTCGAAAGAAATATGATGACTTCCGAGGACATTGATCTGATCGGAAAGGGAGGCATCGCCTCCACCTTTTGCTCCCAACATGATTCGGACGAAGTCTTTGATGGAATGTGGCTGTTCTCCAATCTTCGGGTCGGTCGATGTTCCTCCCCATTGGACGATATGTTGTACGCCCAACGTTCCTGAAAGAGGAAAATCTCCGCGAGTGTCTTTTATCTGGAAATAAACGGACTTTTGATGCCATAAGACGTGTTCCACAAACGTGTATTTTCCGGCATAGCGGTCGGATAAATAATCACTGTCGAACGAACGGCCCACACTGAAGTTTCCTTTGAACTGTAACCAGCCTTTTGTCAGTGGAACAGTCGTGAAACGGGGAATGCTGATGTCCATCTCCGGAATCGGGCGTGCATTATTGGAGTAAATCATATCCCCGCTACTCAGGAAAGGATCTACCAGCGAATGGTATCGTTCTTTACTCCCTAGGCTGACTTCTAAACATTTATATCCAATTTCGGCATATAGCTGATGGATATACGCATGTTTGTCGCGTGGTGTTACACCGACCAGGTCCAGTCCGGCTCCCCATCTGAATCCTTTCCCGAAATGTTGCTGGTGAAACACTCCGGCTTTTAGATAGGTATTATTCCCTTCCAGCGGAACGATCCCATATCGGTTACTTGTCATCCAAAAGGGTGTATTGTCGCCGGTTGCCAACGAACCGAACAGTTCTGCCCGGTAACTGGTAGCGTCTTGGGCAATTTCCTCCTGGGCTTGTCCGGAAATCGGCAGGCAAAGCCCGAGCAGAGGAATGTATTTGATCCATTTTCCTTTCATACTTTTCATACTCATGCGGCAAAGGTAGTTATTTTATCGAATCCAGCCAGCCGAATAGAATCTGATATGTATGGTCGCGTGCCGGTTTGGGTGATAAAATCAGGTCGTGTATACCTCCTTCTATTTCTTGGGCCGTCACGTTCGGTCCCAACTGTTTTCCGAACTTCTGGATGTCATCGATCGAAAGAACGATATCCGAAGACATATATTCGTCGTGCCATTCGTTTGTTTCCGGGTATGAACGCGTAGAAGAGAGCAACAGGATAGGGCATTGGATGGCACACTCGTCTTGTATGTCTTGTTGTGCGGAATGAATAGCCCGTATCCAACCGGCCTTTTTAGGATGACCCAACGGCATTTTTAGGGAAGTATCGAATGTCCATTCTCCTTTGAAGGTTTGCAACAGACTTTTGGCGTACGAGGCATCTCCACTGGTTCCTTGGATAATCCAGTCGGGGAAAAACTTCCCTAGGAAAGATACCGTCGGGATTGCGACGCTTTCCATGAACCAGCCGAAATTCCAGTCGAGAAACGGACTGTTTAATGCCAGTCCGACAACGGGAGCTTGCGGATGATGCTTTAAGTAATAAGACGAAATCAGTCCGCCAGTCGAATGTCCCATCAGGATAATCTCCCGGCTGCCTTCTTTTTGGATTAAAGCAATAGCCGTATCAATATCGGCAAAATACTCATCCAGGCTCCGGCAATAAAAGGCATCTTGGTTCGGAAGAAGTGAACGCCCGTACTTACGCAGGTCGAGTGCATAGAAATTATACCCGTGTGCTACCACACTGTCGCCTAGTTGCGCCTGGAAGAAATAATCATTGTACCCATGAATATATAAGATAGCTCTTCGTCCGGTTTGAGGTTCTGCTTTCCGGACGAGGGTACTCACAGTCTTCCCTTCATAGTCATCGGGCATACAGATTGTTTGTTGCTGGTAAGTTGTACCTAATATATCTTCTGTATATTGAGCCCTGCCGACCCAAGCGACAAGCAACCAGGCAAGGGTTAGTAAAAGACGATTCGATTTCATGAAGCCTTATTCGGATAAAATGTAAATAGCCGTTTTTCTCCGGCCAATCTTTTTAAGAACACCGGCCTGGATCAGCGTTTCAATGTCTTTCAGTGCCGTGTAACGGCTGCAAGCATTGATACTCATGCACTGCGAACTCATGATGGAATCATGCGTTTCCAGGTATTTCCGGATATTAGCCAAGCGGGTTTCCGGATCGTACGACGGATCAATGCTGGTATTGGCTCGGCGTTTCAGCTCCATTCCTTTTAATCGTTGGGAAATCTTTTTGGAACATCTGAAATTAACCGATTTGAAATGAATATCGTCGGCCCGGATTTCTTTCGGACTTGTTACCTTTTTCGAACAAGAAAGCGAAACACTGAAATGTCCGATACCTTCCAAATCCACTTCGTCACCTTGTTTCAGATGAAATACCAGCGAATCGGCCAGCGATTGCAACAGTCCGCGTATATCACCCGAAGAAAACGAAGAAGCCTCCCGTAATTCGTCGATGATATGTTCGGTATCAATTACGATTCCCCCTACGACTCTGGCATGTAGCGTAGGATTATCTTCCTCCTTGTTCGGATTCGGATTCTTGAATAAAGCGTATTCTGCTCCCATCTTTGTATAGAATTAATAAGATTATTACTGGATACAAATATAACAAATGTAGGCAATTAATTGTTTGACAGTAGTCAAAAAACTTTACCATATCTGTCAAAAAGCTTTAGCACATATATGGAAAAGCTTTACGACAGCTGTCAAACAATTAAAATGTCGTAGTTTTTTCATTGAAACATACTAGATTGTTTTTCTCCTTATGAGTTAATTGTTGATAAAACAAGGAAGGATTGATTTTATGTTTAAGAACATAAGTGTAATTTTGCGGCTTTAAATGAAGAAAAGTCTTATAGACTTTATTTGACTGTGATAGAAGAGAAAAAGTTATTGTTTAGGTTTTAAAGAGAGAAATAAAGATGAAAAAGAGTCTTATTGCCTTGGCGTTCGGTACATTGGCCTTGGGCATAGCCGAATTTACGATGATGGGAATCCTTCCTTACGTTGCTTCTGATTTCGGAATAAGCATTGCAAAAGCCGGACATTTTATATCGGCTTATGCTTTAGGCGTTTGTTGTGGAGCTCCGGTTCTGATCCTGGCCCGTAAAAGACCGCTCAAACAGATTCTGATGGCCTTGGTATCGCTGATTATTGTCGGAAATCTGTGTGCTTCGCTGGCTCCTAATTATTGGATTCTAATGTTAGGACGTTTTGTTTCCGGCTTACCTCACGGCGCTTATTTCGGAGTGGCTTCGATTGTTGCTTCGAAGTTGGCTGATAAAGGTAAGAGTTCGGAGGCTGTTTCCATTATGATTGCAGGAATGACAGTCGCCAATCTGTTCGGAGTTCCGTTAGGAACCTCTTTAAGTCATTTGTTTTCATGGCGTGTTACTTTCCTGTTGGTTGCCTTGTGGGGTGTCATCGTACTTTATTATATAAGTCGCTGGGTACCGTTTGTAGAAGGTTTGCAGGATACAGGCTTTAAGGGACAATTCCGTTTCTTACGGAAACCTGCTCCCTGGATACTTTTGGGTGCGACAGCTTTAGGTAATGGAGGCGTATTTTGCTGGTATAGTTATATCAGTCCGTTGCTTACCCATGTTTCCGGTTTTTCGGATAACAGTCTTTCCGTTTTGATGGTATTAGCCGGTTTTGGAATGGTGGTTGGAAATCTGATCAGCGGACGTATGTCTGACCGTTATACACCGGGACGTGTGACGATGGTTGTGCAGGCCGGGATTTGTCTGACTTTATTGGCCATTTTCTTCTTGGCATCCAATCCTTGGATGTCTGTTTTGCTGATGATCCTGTGTACAGCCGGCCTGTTTGCCGTATCAAGTCCGGAGCAGTTGCTGATTATCCGGGTTGCTCCAGGTGGAGAAATGCTGGGTGGAGCCTGTGTGCAGATGGCATTTAATTTCGGAAATGCAGTAGGAGCGTATGCCGGAGGCCTGGCCGTTACACACGACTATCGCTATACCGCGTTGGTAGGTATTCCATTTGCACTGATTGGTTTTGTTCTGGCCTTTATCTTTTATAAACAATATCAGATGAAGTATGAGGTCTAAACAATTTATAGTTTGACTGCAATCAAGTGCCGGTTAAACTGTTGTATGAGATTTGCACACGTCAATAAATTTTATTTATATTGCAGGGAATTTATATGATTCCCTGTAAATGAAGGTTGATGAACGGATATTGGTTGAAGCCTTGAAGCGAGGAGAAGAAAAAGCGTTTCGGCATTTGTATGATCATCATTATGTTGTTTTATGTAAAATGGCAAATGGTTTTCTGCATGATTCGTTTTGGGCAGAGACGATTGTAGATGATACCTTCTTTCATTTATGGGAAATCCGTGAGAATTTAGAGATTACAACTTCTTTGCGCAGTTATTTGGTACAGGCCGTTCGTAATCGCTGTTTGAATCAATTGGCTCAGGAAATGGATAAGCAGGAAATGTCTTTTTCTGAATTGCCATTGGAAACGTTGGATGCTTCATTGATCTTTCAGGCAGATACGACTTATCCGCTTGGTGTTTTGTTGGAAAAAGAATTGGAGCAGGAAATCAGTAAGGCCATTGATGAAATGCCGGAAGAGTCGCGGATCGTATTCAAGAAAAGTCGCTTTGAATTGAAAAAGAATGAAGAAATCGCGCAGGAGTTAGGTATTTCAGTAAATACAGTAAAATACCATATTAAAAGAGCATTGTCTTTTTTAAGAGAGCGTTTACGAGGATATTTGCCTTTACTCTTTCTTGTCATTACCATGCTTTTGAGGAAATGAATTATTTTTTTTGAAAAAAATATCTATCTTCACTACCCGCAGATTTATTTTTCCTGTCTATTAAAATAGAGTCGAGCTTATGAAAGAGAAACAACAACATATTACAGATAGAAACGAGTCTGGTTTAAGTAACCTGACGGATGAAGAACTGTGGGTATCATCGGCTGTAGCGGATGATACGCAGCAATATGATGTTGATCAAGCTTTCGAACGTTTCCGGAAGCGGACAGGATTAGACCAATCCGGCAGACAATCTTATAAGTGGTATCGGACGTGGAGTGTTGCAGCAGTGGCAATTGTATTGTTAGGATTGATAACGGTAACTGCTTATTGGCAAGGAAGCCGGCAGATTCAGAGCAATTTCTCAGATATTGTAGTGGAAGCTCCGTTGGGTTCAAAAACAAAACTAACACTGCCTGATGGTTCGACAGTTTGGCTGAATGCCGGTTCCAAGATGGTTTATTCGCAAGGGTTTGGTGTAAGTGACCGTAGATTGGCTTTTCAAGGTGAAGGTTATTTTGAAGTAGAGAAAAATGACGAAATGCCCTTCTTGGTTCAGACACATGATGTGAATGTAACTGTGGTAGGAACAAAATTCAATTTTCGGAATTATCCGGAAGATGAAGAAGCCTTTGTAGAACTATTGGAAGGAAAAGTGGCATTGGAAAATCAGTTGAAAGAAGAAGCCGTTCGATATTTGTCGCCTAATGAAAAGATGGTATTGCATAAGGCGACAGGAGAAATGGATATCACATCGACGAAAGTGAAAGAAGCGACACTTTGGACCGAGAACATCTTGCTGTTTGATGAGGATTTGTTGCCGGATATTGTCCGGGAGTTAGAGCGAAGCTATCATGTACAGATAGAAATAGAAAACGAAGATCTGAAACAAACCCGTTTTTACGGACAGTTTAATCAGTTGGAACAGAATATTTATGATGTATTGGATATGTTGTCAGAAACAGGGAAGTTGAAATATCATGAAGAAGGAAAAGTGATTTATTTGAAATAAATGTATAATCTTAAAAGAGATTGCCCATGAAAAAGGATAAAAGAATTTGTTAACTGTATAAAGATAAAAAAGAACCGGAGAAATTGGCCTATCTTCCGGTTCTATTAAGTCCTTATACCCATCGAGTGTTAAGTGGATTTTGAAGACAGAGCAAAGATAAATGTTCTTTTGGAAAGATCCCGAATGAATTTATTACTAATACCAAAAAATCAGTTTATTTATGATTTATTCAAAGAAAGCCATTTGTGTGGCTCTGGCTTGTTGTTGCCTTTCGGGAACCGCATTTGCTCAGCATGTTAGTTTGACAATGAATAATGTAACGGTCAAACAAGCCATGGATGCCCTGAAAAAACAGAGTGGTTACTCATTTGTTTTCTCATCAGAAGATGTAGATACAAAGAAAAAAGTATCGGTTGATGCCGATGATCAAAAAGTAGAAGACGTCGTTCGTCAGATTTTGGACGGACAAAGTGTGACGTATGAGATTAAAGGAAAGAATGTAGTTGTGCGGAGCATTGCTCAGACGTCATCTTCACAACAAAAGAAAACGATTACAGGTACAATTGTAGATCCATCAGGAATGCCTGTTATCGGTGCCAATGTGATGGTTAAAGGAACCACCAACGGAACCATTACCGATATGGATGGTAAGTTTTCGTTGGAGGTCGCTAGTGGAGCTACATTAATGGTTTCTTATATAGGGTTTGCTAATCAGGAAATTAAGGTAAGTAATCAAACGAATTTATCTATTGCCTTGAAAGAAGATGCAGAGGCTTTGGATGAGTTGGTGGTTGTTGGATATGGTACTCAGAAAAAATCAGATTTAACAGGTTCTGTTTCTAGTGTTAAGTCTGAAGTAATAGATAAACAAGTTGTAACAAGTGTTGACCAAGCATTACAAGGACGAGTATCAGGTATGCAGATTACAACTGCAAGTGGAGCTCCAGGTTCTTCTATGACTATACGTATTAGAGGAGGAAACTCTATAAATGGTGGTAATGAGCCTTTATATGTAATTGATGGAATTATAGGTGGTGGAGATCTTAGTATGATTAACCCTGCAGATATTCAATCAATTGAAGTTTTGAAAGATGCTTCTTCAACTGCAATTTATGGTTCAAGAGGTGCTAATGGAGTAGTTTTGATTACTACAAAAATGGGACGAGGTCAAGAGGGTATAAAATTAGACTACCATGGATATTTTGGTCTACAGAAATCGGTTAAATTCTTGGATATGCTAGATGGTCAAGAATATGCTCAATGGAGAAATGAATATGAGGCATATTTTGGACGTAATCCGTTATTTGATGTAAAAAATGTACCTAATACTGATTGGCAAAGGGAAATGTATAAAACAGCTCCAATAACAGAACATAATATAAGTTTGTCAAAAGGATATAAAGATGGAAATTACTTTTTGTCTTTGAATTACTTGAATCAGGATGGTATTTTAAAAAAGTCAGGATTTGATCGTTACCAGATTCGCTTTAATTTAGAACAAAACATAGGTAAAATGTTTAAGTTCGGTAGTACTATGAGTATGGTTTATACAGATAAAGATAATCCGGTAATTAGTACAAGCGGTATGGGGACAATACCTGTAATGTCTATCTATAATGAAGATGGAAAATATACTTCTATTTTGCCAATTAGTGGAACTCATACTGATACTCCTGCAGCCCAGGAAGCCTATAAGCAGTCTAATACAACAAATTTACGAGGAATGGGTAATATTTATGCCCAATTGACACCGTTAAAAGGCTTGACCATCCGTAGTTCTTTTGGCTTTGATTTAAATCGTAGTAAGCAGAATGATTATATATCAGTGAATATGCCTACTCGAGTTAATAATAAATCAGGTGGATATGCTTATGTAAGATCTGATGTTCCTATGTCAATTCAAAATGAAAATACAGTTAATTATGGATTTGACATAAAAGATCACCATTTGGATTTATTAGCTGGTTGGACTATTCAACATTATTATACAGAATTTGCTCAAACATCAGTTAGTGGATTTACAAATGATGTAAGTCTTTATCACGCTATGGAAACAGGAGAACCTACAACACGTGATATTCAAACAGGAGAATCAGAGTGGAATATGGCTTCTGCATTATTCCGTGTTAACTATGGCTATAAGGACCGTTATTTATTGACAATTTCTGGTCGTGCAGATGCTTCATCTCGTTTAAGTCCTCAAAATAGATGGGAATTTTTCCCTTCTGCAGCATTGGCATGGAGAGTTAAAGAAGAAGAATTTATGCAGGATGTTGAATTTATTTCAGATTTGAAACTAAGAACATCTTATGGTCGTTCTGGTTCTCAAGCGATAAATCCTTATGCTACATTAGATAAATTATCCTCCGGAGAGACTGTTATGGGTAATGAACAAGTAATATATTATCAAAAGCAAGATGTTGCCAATAAGGACTTGAGATGGGAAAAAACGGATCAATTTGATGTTGGATTAAATTTCGGAGTACTTAATAACCGTTTGACATTCGAATTTGATTATTATACAAAGAAGACAACAGATCTTTTGTTATACCGTGAGTTACCATGGCAAACAGGTTTCTCTTCTTTACTTGAAAATGTTGGATCAGTTAAAAATCATGGATTTGAGTTGGCTGTAAATAGTGTTAATATAGATAATAAAGATTTTTCATGGAATACAAGTTTAACAATTTCAACAAATAGAAGTAAAGTGTTGGATCTTGGAGGAAAACAGTTCTTGGAAAATGGTTTGGGTTCTAGATTAATTGTTGGAGAACCTATTGGAACATTTTTTGGAGCAGAATATTTAGGAACTTGGAAAGAAGGAGAGATACCAGAAGGTTCCAGTTTTAAGCCTGGAGATCCAAAGTTCTTAGATAAGGATGGTAATAATGTTTGTACTATAGCAGATGGTGAAATCATAGGAAATGCAGAACCTGCTTTTTATGGAGGTTTTGGTAACACTTTGCGCTATAAGAATTGGTCTTTGAATCTGTTCTTTGATTTTAGTGTCGGTAATGATGTCTATGACCTATATGGAGTAAATGGATATTCGGGATATAATACAAATGTTTATGCTTCTGCATTGGATAGATGGACACCTGATAATCCGACATCAGATATTCCTTCTGCCGGTAGTGGATTTAGTTATATATACGATACATATGCAGGGAAAAGTGGTTGTAGCCTTTTTGTCTCTGATGGTTCTTTCTTACGTCTGAAGAATTTGAATGTAGAATATAAAATACCACAGTTTACTTCTGCTATTAAAGCTTTTTCAGTATATGGTTCAGTAAGTAATTTGTTTACAATAACGGGATATAAAGGTTATTCTCCAGATGTAAATAGTGAAGGAACACATTCAACTCGAAGAGGTTTTGATAATAATGTATATCCTCAGAGTAGAACTTTTATTGTAGGAGTTAAAATGAGTTTTTGAAAACTAAAGAGATTTTGTTATGAAAAAAATATATTTGTATTTTATAGGAATCGCATTAAGTTGTATTTCTTGTGAATCATTTTTGACAGAAAATCCTAGGGAGTTTGTTTCTCCTGACAGTTTCTTTAATACAGAAGAGGAGGTGGAGTCTGCATTGTTGGGTTGTTATGCTCATTTACAACATCAGCAGATTGGTGATTTTGATTGGTTGTTTAGAGGTGAAGGTGGTACTGATGTTGGCGTAATGAGAAACATTTTAAGATATAATGTTTATCAATATTATTTGTTGGAATCACAGCCTACACAAGATCTTGATAATTGGAGAGTACATTACAAAGCTGTAGGTGATGCAAATATGGTTATTAATCGTACTGAAAAAACTCAGTTCTCAGAAGACTTTAAAAACCAAATAATAGCTGAAGCTTCTTTTATTAGAGCATATGTATATTTTCAGTTAACATTAATGTGGGGAGATGTTCCTTTGTGGACAGATGAAGTAACTAGTGAGAATTTGGAAAAAATAAGTCTTTTGCCACGTTCTCCTCAGAAAGATGTATATGATCAGATTATTAAGGATTTGTTGTTCGCTTCTGAGATATTACCTGATGAACGTGAGGCTTCAGAACAGGGACGTATAACTAAATGGGCGGCTAAATCTTTATTGGCAAAAGTTTATTTGTTTAATGAACAGTGGGAAGAAGCTTCTAAAATTGCACAAGAAGTAATAGCATCTCCTTATCATCAGTTATCATCCGATTATGCTGCAATTTTTGATACGAATTCAGGATGGAACAAGGAATGCATATTTGTAATACCTTTTATGTCTGATGTAAAAGGACAGTGGTTACATACTGTTGCGGCTCCAGACTTGACATACGAGTCAATAGATTATGATTATTCTAAAGGAGGATTAATAAGGCCTGATGGTAAAATAGCAAAGTCAAATGGAGATTTGATTCAAGGTTGGGGTGTATATTATTTAACGACAGAGTTTGCTGAGTCTTTTGCTCCGGATGATAAACGTAAAGTTGCAACAGCATGGCATTATGTATTATCAGAAAATGGTGATACAGTAACGTTTGTTGATAAGAAAGAAGGTTCTGCTTATTATAATTTGAAATGGATTTCATTTGATGATAAAGAGGTCAATGGAGAAAAGGATATTATACATATGCGTTTGGCTGAAGTTTATTTGATATTGGCTGAAGCTGAGAATGAAATCAATGGTGGACCAACAAGTAAAGCTTATGAAGCAGTTAATGCTTTGAGAAGAAGAGCTTTTGGTGATATGGATCATGATGTCCCAAGCGGCTTGTCAAAAGATGAATTCAAACGTGTTATTATTGATGAAAATCGATGGGAATTAGGTGGAGAAGGAGTTCGTGGATGGTATCTCCGTCATTGGGGATTTGATGAGCTTAAAAGAGCTGTAGAGTTTGCTTCAGGAACTAACTCCGTTGCACCTAAAAATATTAAACCTCATCATATGCTGTATAAAATTCCTGAAGAAGAAATAATAAAGAATCCTAATTTGGTACAGAATGAAGGATATTAAAAATGTCTTTCATATTGATAGTATAATGTTTTGAATTTTTAAATAAATAAGGAAATGACAGATTTAGTAAAAATATTGCCAATAACTTTATTGTCTTGTATTTCTACAATTTGTACATCAGAAGCAAAAGAGAAATACAATATTATATTAGTGTATTGTGATGATATGGGTTATGGTGATTTGGGTATAACAGGTAATCCCCATATTAAAACTCCGAATATTGATGGAATGGCTATGGGGGGAATACGTTTTACTAATTACTATAGTGCTTCTCCAGCTTCTACAGCAAGCCGTTATGCAATGTTGACTGGACGATATCCTTCTCGATCTGGATTTGATTGGGTTCTTGATCCCAAATCACCAGAAGGTATTCATCCAAAGGAGTATACTATTGCTGAGGTTTTAAAATCACAAGGATATAAAACTGCTATATATGGTAAATGGCATTTGGGAAGTACTTCTAAAGAATATTTACCTTTGCAGAATGGTTTTGATGAATATATAGGATTACCTTATAGTAACGATATGATACCACCGCATTATCAAGATATAGCTTTGCTTAGTGGTAATGATACGTTGGAAATGAATCCAAATCAAAATAAATTAACAGAGTTATATACTACAGAAGCAATATCTTTTATAAAAAAGAATAAAAAGAATTCATTCTTTATATATTTACCTTATGCGATGCCTCATGTTCCGCTTCATCCAGGTAAAAATTTTGTGGGAACATCAAAAGCTGGGGCATATGGAGATGTTGTAGAAGAAATAGATTGGGCTATAGGAGAACTACTTGAAACATTGAAAAAAGAAAAATTAGATAGGAAAACTATAGTTTGGTTTATTAGTGATAATGGTCCATGGATCTTGAAAAAAACGGATGGAGGATCTGCTGGTTTGTTTCGTGATGGAAAAGGCAGTACTTGGGAAGGTGGTGTTCGAGTACCTTGTATAGCTTATTGTCCTGGTTTAATAAGTCCAGGTGTTAATGATGAGATAGTAACAGCAATGGATGTGTATATGACAAATGCATATTTGGGTAATGGGGTGATACCTGAAAGTCATGTTGTTGATGGTTCAAATATCGCATCATATTTAGGATTTGATGTTATGCCTAAAAAAGATGATACTCCATATTTTTATTTAGGTGTAGGAAATAAATTAATGGCTGTGAGAAAGGGTAAATGGAAATTGCACATTAAAACATACAGCCAGTTGGGTATAGATTATTTTGGGAAAAAGGTTCCTTTGTTGTTTGATTTGAATTCAGATCCTTCGGAACGTTATGATTTATCTTGTAAGCATCCAGAAATAGTAAAAGATTTGTTGCATTTGATCGAAAAGAATAAGGATTTATTATATATGGGTGTTTATGGGACTGATAAATCTTCTAAGTGATGTAGATTTTGTAAAATCTTATATATTCTCCTATCTTTACCCACCAAAAACAAATCTAATAGTAGTAAGATGAAAAAATTAGTGATGGCTATGGTGGGGTTGGCTTTATTCAGTTCTCACGCTGTGGCAAAGGATGTGGATCAAACGAAGGATATGGTAGTACTACAGCCGGAAATAACGTATCAATCCCTCGAAGGTTGGGGCAGTTCGTTATGCTGGTGGGCTGCTCAGGTGGGAAAATGGGATGAGGCAAAGGTCGATTCGATTGTGGATATGCTGACTTCGCCGGATCAGTTGAACATGAATATCTTCCGGTATAATATCGGAGGCGGAGATGATCCGTCACATGCCGACGGACACATGGTGAAAGGAAAGGGTAAACGGGCCGAGATGGAAGGCTTCAAGGCATCACCGGAGGCTTCATATGACTGGAATGCGGATGCAGCACAACGGAAGATCCTGCTCAAGATTAAGGAAAAGAGACCGGATGCCGTGTTTGAGGCTTTTTCCAATTCGGCTCCCTATTGGATGACGGTGAGTGGTTGTGCGGCAGGACATGCAGATCCTTCGAAAGACAATCTGAAGCCGGAATATGAAGAGATGTTTTGCCAATATCTGATTGATGTTTGCAAGCATTACAAGGATACTTATCAGATAGACTTCAAGACATTGGAGCCATTCAATGAATCGTATTCGAATTACTGGTATGCTGAGGGTTCGCAGGAAGGTTGCCATTTTGAACCGCAGACGCAGATCCGGATTATCCGGAAGTTGTATCCGATGTTGCAGGAATCGGGATTGAAGACGGTGATCTCGGCTTCTGATGAAACGAACCTGAATCATTTCCTCAAGGTGCAGCAGGCGTATGAAGACGCCGGTGATATATGGGAAAAACTGGGACAGCTGAATACGCATACCTATAGTGGTACGAATGAAGAACGCTTGCAGGTGCGTGAACTGGTTGCCCGTGCCGGAAAGCCGTTCTGGCAGTCGGAGACTGGACCTTCGGGTGGCTCGGGACTGGAAAGTAATTTGCTGCTCGTACAGAAACTCTTTGACGATATGCGGATCATGCGTCCACAAGCCTGGCTGGACTGGCAGATCATGGAAGAGAATAATAATGAATGGTGTGTCTTGCGGGGAAATTTCCAGACGCAGGTATATCGACCGATCAAGAACTTCTACGTCCGGATGCAGATTACCCGTTTCTTCAAGCAAGGATATACGTTTATTGAGTCTGGACATGATCAGGTCTTGGCAGCTGTTTCTCCGTCAGGAAAGGAACTGGTCTTTGCCTGGCTGAATACCTCAGACCAGGAACAGACGGCTACGATCTCTTTGGAGAAGTTCCGTTCTGCCAAGCCGGAAGTCCGAGTTTGGCGTACCAGTCAGGAGGAAGATTGCCAAGCCTTGTCTTCCGTGAAGGTCCGCAACGGTGTGCTTTCCTATCAGGCGCCGGCCCGTTCGCTGACGACCTTTGTCGTGACATTATAGCCTATCCATGATTATACAATTAGCTTATAGCCGATTCCCCGGATATTGACAATCTGTACCGAGGGATCGGCTTTTAGTTTCTTGCGGAGCTTGGTGATGAAAACGTCCATGCTGCGGGCATTGAAGAAGTTGTCGTCGCCCCACAGTTCCAGCAGGACAGGACGGCGTTGCAGGACTTCGTTCTTTTGCTGGCAGAGCATCCGCAGGATTTCACATTCGCGGAACGAGAGATTTTCGGTTTGTCCGTCAATCTCCAAGGTCTGATGGCTTACGTGGAAACGATATCGCCCGATTTCGTATTCCTTCACTTCCTCCCGGTCGGGTACAGAGATAGGGCGGTGCGCCAATGCCTGGATACGTACCATCAGTTCTTCCATCTCGAAGGGTTTCTTCAGGTAATCGTTACCGCCTAACTTGAAACCAGTCACTAAATCGTCGAGGGATGAGCGGGCTGTCAGGAACAGGATCGGAATTTGCCGGTCGATCTGCCGGATCATCTTGGCGAGGTTGAAGCCATCGAGGCGCGGCATCATCACATCAAGAACAAGCACATCGGGTCGGACTTGCCGGAACAGATTCAAGGCTTCTTCGCCGTTGGAGGCGATACTGATCTGAAACTCGCCCCGGCTTTCGAGGCTGTCTTTAATAATCTTAGCCAAGGCTATTTCATCTTCTGCCAGTAATACGTGTATCATGTCTAAAAGGAATTATCAGGGTGAATGTACTACCGTGGTGTTCGCGGCTTTCTACGTGGATGCTGCCTCCGTGTCGTTCGGCCATGTCTTTGGCATAACTCAGTCCGAGGCCGAAGCCTTTCACATCGTGTCTGTCGCCGTTCCCGACGCGGTAAAAGCGTTCGAAGATGCGTTCCTGCTGACTGGGAGCAATGCCGATACCGTCGTCTGTAACGCGTATTTCAGTCGCGTTCGCCGTCTGTCGGATACGGATGTCGATGTGGACTTCTTCTCCCGAATATTTGACGGCATTATCCAGTAAGTTCTCCAACATCTGTTTCAGGTGTAGCGGATCAGCATCTATTTCAGTCAGTTCGGTTTCATCCGTCAGCCGGATATGGACCGGCTTGGAAGCACGCAGCTCCAATGGACGTATCAGTTGCTCGATGAGAGGAGAGAGGCGGAATACTTCGCGTTGCAGGCGGAAGTTCTTCCGCTCGTCAACCGCCATGCTCAGGATCTTTTCCACCAGCTCCGTTAAGTGCTTGAGCTGCTGCTTGCACAGGTTGAAATAAGCGTCGCGTTTCTCCTTTTGTTCCACCAAATTGAATGTCTGCAGAGCGTCAATGGCTGAATAAGTCACGGTAATGGGTGTTTTCAGTTCATGCGTCATGTTGTTGACGAAGTCGTTCTTGATTTGCGCCACCGTCTTTTGCCGTAAGATGGTGCGGATCAGATAGGCATAACAAGCCGACGTGATCAGGACAAAGAGGAGCGAGGCGGCAAACGAGAAGATCATCTGTTTATATATGATCCAGTTCGCATTGACAATATAGCCTTGCAATCCGAATTGTTCAGTCATGGAAGTACTGATGCGCTGTGTCGGGATGAGGTGTTTGGGCTCAAGACCAGGCGGACGGGACGAGTCGATAACTGTATCCCGACCAAACAGGGCGTCCACGAAATGTACAGCATGAATGCCTTCCTGCCGGAGATGAATGCCCCACACACTGTCAATCTGGTTGATCTGTATCGGTTTCAGGGTATTGACCATCTCGAAGATACCGGCTGTTCCGGCGAGGCGCAAGGCGTCGTAACTTTCCTTGTAGTATTCTTTGGTAAAGACCAGTGGTGCATCGTTACTCCCTTCTTCCGGATTGAATATCGTATTGCGGTAATAACGTACTACTCGTCTGCCCGGCTGACTTTGGGCGCGGCTTAGGCTGTCGGCGCTGATGCCGATTTCGAGTGTCCCGTGGCGGGCAGTAGCCGAAGTGTCGCGTCCCATGTCTTCTACCTGAATAGCCAGCACTTCGGCGATGGATTGCTTGAACAGCAGGTCGATGCGTTCGTGCATCTGCCGGCTTTCCATGGTATATTGGTTCCAGAGCCAGTAGCCTTGGAAGAAGAAGATCCCTAAGATAGAGAGGGTCACGAACAGGATAATCAAGTGCATCTGTATTTTCATACCGACAAATGTAACGGCTTTTGGCGAGGGTTGGAAGCGTGGTAACACTAAATAACAGTAGTGCGTCATCGTTCTTTCTGGCTTGATCCCAAAGAATGGGAGAAGTCAAGGTTTATACTTCGAATTTGTACAGACTGAAGAATTGACGAACGATATTGACAATTATTGATAATAAGAAATTAGGCACGGATTGCGCGGATTAACACGGATAATAATTATTTAAAACCGTGTTTTCCGCGCAATCCGTGCCTTTTTATAATTGAGAATTGTCAATCGGCCATTGTCAATTCTTCACGCTGTCATCCATGTATGAATTATTTAACAGAGAAAGGGATGTAAACGGATAACATCAAGTCTGATAAATGTCCTTTACGGCCTTGTGATTTACCATCATTGAAATGTTTCATCACATTCAGACAACCATACTGGTAAGATAGTCCTAATTCGAAATGCTTACAGACCCGATAACCCATTTTAGCGACAACCGACAAATCGAAGGCGGCATGTGGTTGTACATAAAGTTTCGGAGCAACCCCCAACCCTGCATGGAACTTGTCTGTAATCCGGTAATTCCAAGTAGCAGTCACGGCTATCGGCAACAGGAAATCATTGATGTCTTCTCCATCAAAGTGACCATATCCATTATTAGGATCTCCACCGTTCATATACGGTTTGTATTTAAATGCTCCTAGGCTCTGAAATCCGGCAGTAAGATCCAAGTCAAAGAATGATTTTTGCTCGGGTAAAAAACGGAATCGATATCCGATCATACCGCCGCCGAAGAGGTCGTTATTATACAAAAAGAAATCGCTTGCCGGTGGAGCTGGTGTTTCATTTTTGTCTTGCAGCGGAAAACCTAAAGAAGCTCCGGCTAAAATACCATGTTCCACTTTCTGTGCAAAGACAGAAGAAGAGATCAACAACAAAAGAAATAATACTTTTTTCATACGCACAATTGTTTAAATAGATAATATTCACTCCATTCTCTTTTTGGCGGTAATAGATGTTTGGCGTCTATTGCCACCACAAAGGAAAAGGACTTTTGGGAGAAAGAAAAGCATTTAGTGTTTTTTTATATGGGGCAACACCTTTTTGTTTTATAGTAAGACGCAACGTTGCGTCAACCGGTAGCGCAATAGTGCGTCGGGTGTTAGCGTAACGTTGCGTCGAGTGTTAGCGCAATGGTGCGTCGGGCATCGACGCAATACTCCGTCGACGCCCAACGCTATGTAACGTGGTTTTTATTCGACTTTCAATGCCACCGGGCGCAGTGTGCGTGGATTATATTTTCTATATGCCTATTTATACCATCCATCTCTCAATAATAATTCTTGAGTTGCTAAATCTGCACTAGAAATATATTGATTTGAATTGTATTGACCAGAATGTACTCCTACAATTCTACTTCCAGATTCTGTATAAACAATAGCTCCACTATCTCCTTCTTGAGTCTTACCTCCTGTAAAAGTGGCAACTACCATGTTTTTAGCTATAAAATTAACATTACCTGCTGCCGTCCATTGCTTAATACGAACTTGTTGATTTAATAAAGCGATTATAGACAATACGGGCATAGCCGATTTTTGCCCTTCTGTAACTATATGATAACCAACTAATGAATTGTATTTTAAATAAGAATCAGCAATAGGTGTTTTAGTGACCCAAGCACAATTAGTCGGATAGTAGGTCGTATAATCAACAGCAACAAATGCTACATCTGATGTTGTATTTAATTTAACATCTCGTACTACACCTAAATATAAATCTCCATCTCTTCCATACTTTATTTTCATTCCAATTTTAGGTAAACAATGAGCCGCAGTAACAAATCCATGTTCAAGTTGTAATCCATTCATTCTCATAGCTCTGAATCCAACAGAACCTCTGAATATCGCTTCCTCTCCACTTTCTGTTTTACCTGTCAAATGATATGCTGATCCTAAATGAAGATTATACATGAATGAAGAGCGTGTATCCAATTGTACACTATCAATAGGAATACATTCTGAATCCCATTGAATTTCACCAATTTGCTCAAACTTTAACATAGGTGAATCCATAACCCTTTGTTTGAATCTGTGGATAGAAAAATTTGAGCAATCTTTTAAAGAAATGATTATACAATTTTTTCTGACATCTATACCTGAACCTTCCCAAGTCAGTTCTTCACATAATTGCTGATCTGAGAAATAAGAACTTAATTCTTTATTCAATTCATTTAATTCATTGAACGAATAAATACATTTTTCAAAGGAGATGTCTGGAGACTTTGCATAAGTCATCAAGTTATGTTTTATTTGATGGGAAGTGTCTGTTACAAGGATAACTAGATCTCCTTTATCATCAACGAATGCTCCCCCATAATAATCTGGATATAGATATTTTTCTTTGGAACGTGTTACATAATTTTCAAAAGCAGTTTCCAAATTACTGTATATCTTTAAAGCATAGCGTTCTTTATCGTTTATCGATGAAATGTTGTTTTTCAACCCCATTTTTTCATATTCAGATTGAACTTCATCTTTTCTAGAGCAAGAAGAAAAACTTAATACACTTAGTATAAAAAATAATAGATAACGGTTTGTTTTCATAACTTAGAAAATTTATCAATAAAACTTGTGTAAGTTTGATAAGTTATATAGCAGCTCTTCGCCTACAACAGAAGACATCATTCGCAGCTAAGCGAAGACACCCTTTGCTTACCACCGAAGGCATCGTTCGCTTATAACCGAAGACAGGCTTCGCTTAGGCGCGAAGGCTTCATTCGCAACGGGGCGAAGACCGCCTTCGCTTACTTAGTGGTTATTCAACTTTCAATGACACCGGGCAAACGAGGGTACGCGGATTCTTTAATAAACTGTTTCCACTGGCGAAATAGGTTTCAATCTCCAGCCGGTAATTGCCTGCCAATAAACCGGTCGGGAAGATGAAGATAATTTTCGACGGGTCATTCACTCCTAATACGGTTACTTCTTCGGGGGATTCGCTCTCGTTATACAGGCGGAAATGGCCGATGCCCGTACCATCGGCATTGAGGCATTTGATTTTGTTTCCGGTGATTTCCACCATGCCGCCCGGCGTGACGGTGCCGTCTGTCTTGCCGGTGGTGAGGTCTTTCACGCGGTCGATCTTCGCGCCGCCCAGTTCCTGCACGCTGTCAATGTAAAGCTTCACGCCGGCCAATCCATCTTTTACAATCTGGTTGACGGTCACATTCACCCCACATTTCATGCCTTTGTCGTCCAGCACCTCGCCGTGCGAGTCAAACGAGCCGGTGATGGTGGGCGAGAAACGCACATTCTCGGTCATGACCGGATAGCCGGAATAGAGGACGTGGCGGATCTTCTCTTCCACCAGCTTCATGATGCTGAGGATGGTGTCTTCACGATACTCAGTACGTTCGCGCACAATCTCTTTAGCGATGTACTCCAACGACTTGGTGTCACTGAATGTCTTGACGGAAGCGGTATAATCGTCCGTCCGTTCCGTAATCTTGTTTTCCCGCAGCTCCACGGGCCAAACATACTCTTGTTTTTTGTTTTCGTCAGCCATGATATTAATGGATTTAGAAAGTTAATAAATTATTTTAGAGAGAATTTATATCCAAAGGATAAACTAAATACAGATGGATTCTTGCCATCAATAAAATTTAAATATCCATTGACAGCCATAACCCATTTTTGGTATACTACTCCTATTTCTGCAGATGCACCCACATCCATAGAATGAGTAAATTGAGCACAAGGTCCAACTTTCAAATCTAAATTTACTTGTTGAATAGGAATTTTGTATGAAGCATAAACTGGAATTAATAATGTATTCATGTTTTCAGCGCTGGATTTCATACATATAAATGACACACCAGGATCAATAGAAAAGCGTTGAACAATAGGAACAGATAATTGACCTCCAAAATTTAATCCTAATTCATTTGATATATCAGAATTTCCTATTGAAAAACCTATTCTCGGTGTAAATTCAATACTTCTTTCTTGGGCGAAGGCGGTATCTATAATAGCCACACAAAAAGCTATAAAAAATACAAGTTTTCTCCATTCAAATCTCATGATAGTCTTTTATTATCAGATTGAAAATTTATAAGGGAAATAAAAAGGATGTTTGTTTTATGCTATCCCCTAAAACTCAACATCTTCATTAAAAACTAATCTCTCCATACACTAAATTTATTCCATCCGTTATAGAAACAGTACCGTTCTGAACAGACTCATCTAAGAATACCGTCCAAGTAGGCGTATTACCGGTAGTTACCGTCTCCTGACAAACCGTTTTTCCAGACGCATCCGTTACGGTTACTACTACATCGCCCAAATCTTCCGTAAACGATAAAGTGAGTTCACCGGTTGTTTCTTCTACGTTTCCGATTACAGGAATGCTTGAAGTAATAGATTTACCTTTGATCACCCAACTTCCCCCCCACTCAATTTTTTGTTTGGCGATCATAGGTATCGATATTAGACAAGCCATCACCAATGCGATTAATCTTTTCATCTTATACATATACATTTTTGTTTTAAAATTCGATGGCAAAAGTATAATTGGTTTGTAGGTTAAACAAAAGAAATGGATATTTCGACTAAGATATAGTTTGATTGATTATCAATACATTAAAACATAAAAAGTAAGATATAGATATGTTTTTAGTTTAGAGTTTGATAAAATATGGTAGATTATTTCAGTTCCAACAAAAAATCACAGAGTTTCTGAGAAGGGTTTTGGATCTGTAATTTTTTACGGATATTCCGACGATAGGTATTGACTGAATTAATAGCAACATTCAATAAAATGGCCTCTTGGTTTGTATCAAATTTAAATAAAGACAAATAACAAAGTTTTTCTTCAGAACCTTTCAATCCAATTGTAAGGATTACTTTTTCTACAACCGGATAAAGTGTTCGGACTTGTTCACGAATAGCATTCCAGTCTTTGTCCGTTAATGGAGGCTGAGTGGCATTGGGATTAACTTTCCGAACTAATGTTTGTAAGCGTTTAGTAATGGGTGAAACCTCCCAAATGGAACGGGTCTGCAAGCTGATCTCCTCTTCTTTCTGATGAATTTCTGCTACTTTCTTCTCGTACAGAGCCTGCCATTCTACCTTTTGTTGAGACATTTGCCGGCTTAACAACTCCAACTCCAATTGCTTCTGTTGTAAATCATTCTTTAATGTTAATAAGGTGTTATTTTTCTGTTCCAAAATCAAGGCCTGCTGATAAATACATTTATTCTTGCGCTCTAAACGGACTTTATAATGAAAATAAAGATAGAGAGTTAATAATACAACGATAGCCAGAAATGCAGTTCGCCGAGTTTTAACAGTCCTCAATTGGGCATTATCCGACAAAAGCAAACTATACTTGTACTTATCTTCCAATCCATTTATTTTTGTACTATTCATATCCTGTAGGATGGAATTAGAAACCGCAACATAATGTTCCAAATTAACTAATGCCTGCGCAATATTTCCTTCCTGTTTTTCGATCAAGTAAGACAGATAAGGTATTTCAATGGATGTACCTTTGTTATGAGTAGGACGTTCTGCCAGCTTCAAATAAAAGCGAGCCTGTTCATAGTTCTGTTTTGACAACTCAAGTTCTACTAATGCTAAATAACTGGGAGCTACATCTGCTTTATCCCACTCAATTGCGGATTTTAAATACATTTCAGCTTCCGGATAATGTCCTTTTTCCCTATAAATATTCCCCAATCCATTCAATGTTCCAGCCCGATCCATGGAATCACCATACAAAACCACCATTGAATCTGCATGCAGCATATACGTCAAAGCGATATCCAACGAATCCATAAAGGCATAATTCCGACTGGCATCTCTAAAAGCAAAGGCTTGGCTACGATGGTTTCCGGCCTTCCGGAAGTAACGGGAAGCCGTCAGGTATTTCTCGACAGCCTGCTGGTACATGCCTTGAAACTGATATACATCACCCATATAACTGGAAATATAGCCCGACTGGTTCGGCATGTTTTCCAGGATACTTTGCTGCAAGGCTTCGGTATAAGTCCGCAAGGCAGCTTCCTGGTCCTGATCGTCCATATAGGTACGGCCTAAATAAAGGGCGGCTTGCAGTTGTTCATCTATTGTGCCGTGTCGTTTCACATACCGGTATGCCCGCTCCATTTGGGGCACATAGGGCAACGGCGTACCAATCGAATCGGCCAGTTGGCATAACATCAAGCACCAGCGGGCATTGACTTCCGGGCTTAACAACTCCGGATGGGCTACACTGTCTGCCAACAAGACATGAGCCGCCTCGGGATCAGACTGCATCAAAGGAGCTGCCTGTTCCATCTGCCGGATGGCGTTGCGGTCTGCTTCATTCGTGCAACCTTGCGTGATCCAGCCCAGAGCGATGATTAAAAGTGCCAGGAAGATTCTCATGGGCACAAAGATACAACTTTCCGGATATTAACCAACGGCATTCCTGCTAACACTAAATAACAATACATCACAGACTGATAACCCAATCTTCGGAAAACGACTTCTACTTTCGCTACAGATTAAATACGAAAGAAGATGAAAAGAAAGATGATGGGAATCGTGGCCGGCTGGCTGTTGGTTTATGCCGGAGCGATAGAGGCACAAACCGTTTCTGGGCGTGTGGTGGATGAGGCCGGAAAACCGTTGGATGCCGTATCGGTGGTGTTGCAGTGTGCGGATTCTACGTTTGTCGGGGCCGTTGTGACCGACACAACAGGTGTTTTCTGTTTTGATCCGGCGGTATTTCCTTATCGCTTGGTCTTGCAGCATTTGGCGTATGCCCCTAAAGAATGGACAGGCACGAGTGAACAAACCGGCGACATCCCTTTAACGGCAAACGACCGTGCCTTGCAAGAAGTGGTCGTCACGGCCGAACGCCCGTTGGTGCAGGTGGAAGACGGCAAATTAGGATATGATTTGTCTGTCCTGGCAGAACAACGGATCGTCAACAATGCCTTTGAAGCTTTGGCCGAACTGCCTGGAATTACGGAGAAGGACGGGACATTGTCGTTGGCGGGAGCTTCGTCTCTGACCATCGTACTGAACGGAAAACCCACCACCATGACGGCTTCGCAATTGGAAACCTTATTGCGGAATACACCGGTCGATCGGGTGGAAAAAGCCGAAGTGATGTATAGTGCGCCGCCTGAATACCATGTTCGTGGGGCTGCCATCAATGTCGTCTTGAAGAAGGCAACCGATCATTCCTTTTCCGGTGAAGTCTCGGCCGATTATCGGAACCAGTATTTCAACGACGGGAATGCGAATGCGAACTTCCGCTATACAACTCCCAAGCTAGCAGTGGATGTGATGTATGGAACAGCCAACGACAAGACGATGACGAAGATCGATTTGTATTCGCGCCATACGCTGCAAGGGCAAGTACATGATATCCGGAATGAGGAAGAGATCCGGGAAAAAGGATGGGCGCATCATCTCCGTGGGGCCTTCGAATATCACTTGGATGACAAGAACCGGGTGGATGTATCTTACTTCGGCAGTTATACGCCGTCGTATAAAGGAAATTCCTATACAACCGGAAACTTCCAGGAAAGTCTGCTAGACAAAGAGACCGATAAGCGACTGCATAATGTCTCTTTACGCTATACTTCTGGTTTTGGTATGGAGCTGGGCGGTGATTATACGGCTTATCGGATGAACAATACGCAGCAGATGCAGGTGGATTATACCGATGGCAGCCGAAAATCATTCAATCTATCCGGTGGTCAGCAGATTGATAAATATACGGTTTATGCCGATCAGTCGCATGCCTTACCTGAAAACTGGACTTTGGGTTATGGCTTGTCTTATGATTTTGCCCGAAGTCGGGATTATCAGGTCTATCACGACGTGCAGGGCGCTGTGGATGTTCAAGACACGCACTCCGACCTGAAAGAACATACGGCAGATTGGTATGTATCGCTCGGCAAGCAATTCGGGAACGGCACTCACTTTTCCGTTTCGGCAACGGGTGAATATTATGATTGGGCAATTACCGGCGATGGGCTTTTTATCCGCAGGCTTCGTTCCTTTGGATGATTCGGCCGGAACACATGCTACAAGTCTCTTTATCGTCAGACAAGACATATCCGGACTATTGGTCGATGCAGTCGGCTGTCAGTTACCTGGATGGTTATTCCGAGATCCACGGAACACCCGGTTTGCGTCCGGCCAACCAATACGGCTTGTCGGGTACGTATATCTGGAAGCAGAAATATCTCTTGACAGCCTTTTTTGAACATACAAACGATTACTTTACGCAGTCGCCTTATCAGTCGTCCGATCGGCTGGCTTTGATTTACAAAATGCAGAACTGGGATTACATGCGGCAATACGGTGTGGTGGCCAATATCCCTTTTTCGGCTGGTTCGTGGTACTGGGCAAAATACAATGCTTTGGGAATGCGGATGCACCAGCGTTGTGATGATTATTTTGATATTCCCTTTAACCGGAAGAAGTGGGTATTCGTTACTTGGCTCGACAATACATTCAAGGTCGGAAAACATGTGTCGTTCGAATTGAACGGCCGGTATCAGTCGGCTGCCATACAAGGCACGTTCGATATCCAGCCGTTGTTTAACCTGGAAGCTGCCGCCAAGTGGACCTTTGCCCATGAGAAAGCTTCCATCTCTATCCGGGGAAATGATCTGCTGAATACCGGTTATCCCAAAACAGAAGTCCGTTTCAAAGGACAATATCTAGACATGGATAACTCCTTTTATAACCGGAGTGTGACCATCCATTTCGTGTATCGTTTCGGTGGTTATAAAGAAAAGAAACAAAAGGAAGTCGATACATCCCGTTTCCGTCTTTAATGATGATCTTTCATACCTAAATTGAAAAAGCCTTATGAGACAGCTGGTATATATTTTGGTTTTGTGTGGACTCTTCTCTTGGGAGAGCTGGAGTCAGTCCTTAACCGAACAGGAACAATTGCTACGGGAAGGACGCCGGTTGGAAGAATGCCTGGACTATCAGTCCGCTTATCCGGTTTATCAGCGTTGCTTGGCATTGGATTCAACTTCCGTAGAAGCCATCAATGCGATGGCGCGTGTTTCGATGAATGTGGGAAAGACAGGCGAGGCCCGTTCGTATTTCCAAAAGACACTTCGGCAGGACAGTACGAATTTTTATGCCAATTATCAGCTGGCGCGCCTGTATGCGATGGAAGGAAACTATCCGCAAGCGATCAAGCAATACAAGTGGATTCAGCAGCAGGATACAACCCAGGTCAATCCGTTGGTATATAGCCAGCTGGCCGATTGTTTCTTGAAGGTGGATTCATTGCTGGCGGCAACGGCCTGTTATTATAATGCTTTCATGGCAAACCGGGAACATGTAGGTGTAGCCAACGGCTTTGTCAACTGCCTGCTTCGTTTGGGCGATGCGAATATTGAAACAGCCGTGCAGGTGTGTGATACCGCTCTCAAGTATAATCCGGGCAACCGGGTCTTGATCAAAAGTAAGGCGATGGCCTGTTTCATGCATAAGTCCTACGATGAGGCCGATTCGTTATATCAGTACTTGTTGCAGGAAGGCGATTCTACTTTCCTGAATCTGAAATATGCAGCTGCTTCCCGTTATTATGCCGGCCGGCAATTACAATCCATCCCTTTGTTGGAAAAAGCCTATAGTCGTGATACGACAGATATTGAAACCACTCTGCTATTGGGAGCCGCTTTAGGAATGACCTACGACCGGAAGCAGGCCTTTCGTCTGTTCAAGCAGGCAGAACAACTGATGCAACCGGCTCCGGCCTGGGTCAATCTGTTATTGGTTTCCCGGGGAGAAACATTATGGCGAGACGGACAGGAACAGGAAGCCATTCTCCTTTTCTATCAGGCCTGGAAGAAAAATCCGGAGCGTCTGGATTATCTATATCGGATCGATGCACACTTACCCAATCGGGGCGATGGGTATAAAACCGATAAAGAACGGGCGCAGGCATGCTTTATTAAATATAAATATGTAACGGAATGGATCAAGACCGGGAAAAGCCTAAAAGGATTCCAGCGCTATCAGCCCTTTTTCCAATACCTATACGAAGAAGCCTTCTTCCAAGGGAAGCAGGAAATCCTTTTACTCTCACCAACCGGCGAACAGGAATCCGTTTCAACCACCGCATTCAAAGAATTAATGAATCTGTTGGAAGTGTATGGGGGAGAATTGGGTAGTGATCTGGAGTAAAAAGGCCTTCCTTCACACCCTTCACAGGAAGTAGTTGAATATTAGGACAATGAATAGGTGTGTGAAGGGTATAAAGAAAAATGCCTATGGTAATAGTAGGTATATAATAGAAGAATACCAACCAAACTAAACGGGAATCGATTTCAATCCTCGCTGGATTTGTTTTTGATTCCCGTTTATTTGATTTGGAAAGATAGGCATAAAAA
>UMCH01021041.1_pt1 | contig 36665 bp, 34 predicted proteins | sample 1964201 | NCBI WGS metagenome assembly UMCH01 (sample SAMEA4835965, study PRJEB28245) | human gut metagenome | biome: gut microbiome; material: fecal sample | place: Denmark | collected 2008 | reverse complement strand
AATACGGCTACAATTCCAAGCCATGTCCAGGTCATTTTTTCTCCTTTGTATTATGTGAATTTCAGTAAGTCAATTCCTGTATCTAAAATCAGCATATACCGATTGTATCCCACCTTGAAGAAATCATTGATCGTCCCTTCATCGATGGTTCCATTATACCTTACCGCACCTTGATCTGTGATCACACAGACCTGTGAAGAATTGTTCATCACAACTTGACCATTGCTCATTCGAATATTCGTATAAGGAATGCTGAATGATCTCTCGAATTTTTTCTTGCCGCTGGTATTATAAACTTTCATGGTATATTTAGAATCTCCATTGGATTTAAACACCAGCCCGATATTATTTTCATCATAAAAAGTACTGACAATTTCCTGCTTTACTTTGACATTCGCAGCCTCTTTGGGAATCTGTTTTCCAATGTAGATACTGAATCCATCATCCCGGAAAGCCACCGCTGTATCCTTATCTAGATAGGCCACCTGCGGAATCACGACGTCATCGTAGGTAAATCCGCTCACAATATTATCTACCTTGTTCTGTCCTACTGTGCCAAAATTGTAAAATGCGACGTAACTTTTCGTGCTGCTTCCCTCCACAAACTGATAGGTTACCATAATCAAGAGGCCATCTTCCGACACAGACAAATCCAGCGGATACCCAGGTTCGTCCACACGGGTTTGGTTCTCAGCGATCATGCTGCCATCTGCGGCGTAGAAGTTAATCCAAGTATCCTCACCGCCATCCAAAATTGCAGCTACCACACCTTGTTTCGCAACTCTGGCTTTGACAATATTATAGGATGTCGTCACGCTCCCCGTCTGCCCTTCCTCATCGACAATCACCATGCTAGTTCCACCCTGGTCAGCAATCACTGCGGTTCCGTCACAGACATCTACCACAGGACTTTGCATCTCATAATCCACTTCCCAAAGTGTCTGAAGCTCTGTATCCACCAAAGAAGCACCTTCCCCGCGGTATCTGAGTATATTATCACCCAACTCCATATATTTCGTGGATGCTGTATCTTCCTGGTCAGAGCTGCTCACCACTTTATAACTGTGAAAGGTTCTGCGCTGGATAAACACGATCACAGCTGCCGCTGCCGCTGCGATAATGGCCAGCGTAATCAACATCCGCATCACGTTTTTCCTTTTATGAAGCGCCAGTTTTTTATGATAATCCATATTATTGGATTTCTTTGAGATTGTCACCGGAATGATCTGCTTTTTCATCTTCTTACCCTCTGTATCCTTAGGTGTTTGACTCATCACTACCCCTTACCTTTGTATGTCATATTTTCAGTATCTCCTCAGCATTACTCGCCCATTATAACACATCCTATCGCGTGAGCACAATAAGCATACCTTTTACGGAAGCAAAATTGTCTGCCCAGGATATATGATATCATCTTCTGAAATTCCATTCAATCGGCAAATCTCACTGATTTCGCTCATATCCCCGTAACGCTGAATACTAATCTTAAACAGAGTATCCCCTGGACGTATCGTGTAGCTCTCATGGACTTCCCCGCTTGTCTTTTCATCCTTCTTCGCATCATCAGCTTCGTTTGGTTTCTCCTCCATATCTTGATCTTGTACCGTCTCAGACTTCTGCTTGTCCTCTTTTTCAACTACTGTCGGTGTTGGTGTCTCCCCTGTCGTTTTCTCCTTATCTTTTTCCAGAATCGTCAGAGTCTCCTTTTCTGTATTATTTTCTTCCATAAGTTTTTCTGTAATCTTGGCATTCTCCTCAGGCTTCGGAGTCGCCGACTTCGTCTCTGGCTGTACAGACACTTGCTTGGCTTGTCCAGATATTTGCTGCATCTTATCATATCTGTTCACAAAATTCACTCCTACCGCCAAGACGGCCAAAGCCAGACACGCACTGGCCGCATACATGACCGCCGACATTTTCTTTTGTTCCTCCGATGCTCTCTTTTCCTGCTTCCGTCTGACTTTGCTGCGGAAGGTCAGAACTGCATCGTCCGTGACCTTCTCACGGCTGTCCGACTCCTGTTCCTGGTTCATCGCGATCATGTACTCCTGCATCATAGGATTCTTTTCATAGTAGACATAGTATCCTAACTGCTTTGCCATATGTCCATTCTCATATCGAAAAAAAGCCTCTTCTTTCTCCTGAGGCTCCATCAAAAACAGTACTTTATCATTTCCTCCAAAGGAATTCATATGTGTCCGATAAATCACGTCCGTCACTTCCATCGAAATCTGAGGCGCGCTGAAGAACCAGCCTACTACCTCTTGTCCAGGAAAGTACTCTTCCATCTGCTCATTCACTTTTCCCCAGACTTCATCTGAAAAATTCAGATGTTCCGGCGATATGTCCATCTCCTGAACCTGCAAAGCACAGCGAATAAAAATGTAAGATGTTCCCTCCGCCCAATTGGACTGTCCTAGCAGCACTGCCAGCCTTCCCTTCATTGGCTGTTCTGCCGCAATTCTCCCCAAAAATGTATAGGCATAGTCCTCAATGTAAATCTTGTGTTCCTCACTGATTAAACCGATCTGTCTTATGTTTTTCGGAATATGGAAAAACTGTTCGTTTCCCTGGGCCTTGCATTTGTCTTCTTTATAAATGACTTCGATCATTTAACCATCACCCCTTCGGGGTAAGAATAGCATAGAGCTTCTGAAAATTTTAGCAAATTATAAGATCCATTTTCAAATATTTGGCGACAGATTCTGCATATTTTCCGTTTTTCTGGATATGATGAATCAGAGACAAAAATGAAAGCTTCGAGAAAGGCTGATAAATCTATGACCTTCTATGTCAACAGCAAGAAAAAAAGTGCTCCTAAAGAAATCGCCCAAGGAATTGCCGCCTGTATTTCCAGACACAAAACCGCCTGGGAAGAAATTGTGCTCCTCTGCATCGGAAGCGATCGAATCACCGGGGACTGCCTTGGCCCTTACGTGGGACATCAGCTCTCTGACTATGTCCTGGAAGGTCTAACTGTATATGGCACCATCCATCGCCCCGTTCACGCTCTGAACCTCTCCCGTGCTATACAGCTTATCAATAGACGGCATCCCCATGCACTGCTCATCGCAGTGGACGCCTCCTTAGGTACCCGCAGACACCTTGGTTATATCTCCATCGGAAACGGAGCACTCTATCCTGGTTCTGGAGTGCAAAAGGAGCTCCCCGCTGTGGGAGACATCTTTATCACCGGCATCGTAAATACATCTGGTTTTTTGGAGCAGATGACTCTTCAGACCACACGCCTCTCACAAGTAGTAACCCTAGGAGACTCCATTACCCAAGGCATTCTGATGGCTTTTTGCCACCCCTGCTCTTACGCAGCGACCGCCTCCTGTGCGACACGTTTATGTTTTAAGAAATAACTTTCACGCATTAGCTTAACAAGGTCTCTCCTATTAAAAAGAATCCTACTTGCAGGATTCTCCGCCTGCGGCGGGTGCAAAGCGCCATCTTCCACTCCGCCGCAGTGCAATCCACGCGGAGCGCTTGTATAATAGGAAAGGACTCTCATACATTAATGTAGCAATTTCCCCTATTACATAAAAAACCCCCGGCCACCCAGAACCTATAGTTCCAGGTCTGCCGGAGGATTCATCACTTTTATCTCCTGTATGGCCTCTACACAAATTCTTTAATCTGCCTGTAGATTCCCTCTGCATCCAATCCATATTTTTCCAACAGTTTCACAGCTGGGCCAGATTCACCGTACACATCATTGATGCCGATACGTTTCACTGGTACAGGAGCTTTTTCGCTGAGACACTCGCATACCGCACCGCCGAGTCCTCCAATGATGGAATGTTCCTCCACAGTCACCACTTTTCCTGTCTCTTTCGCAGCTGCGACAATTAAATCCTCATCCAGCGGCTTGATCGTATGGATATTGATTACCTTCGCATCAACTCCTTCTGCCGCCAGTCTCTGCGCCGCTTCCAAAGCCGGGGCTACACACAGACCAGTAGCCACGATAGTAAGATCTTTTCCTTCTCTTAAAACAATTCCTTTACCCAGCTCAAATTTGTAGTCTGGATTGTCGTTGATTACTGGCACTGCTAATCTTCCGAATCTCAAATACACAGGCCCTTTGTGCTCATAGGCTGCTTTCACAGCCGCTCTAGCCTCCACATCATCCGAAGGGCATACCACTACCATTCCTGGAATCGTCCTCATCAGCGCAAAGTCCTCGTTGCACTGATGTGTTGCTCCATCCTCACCTACAGAGATACCTCCGTGCGTCGCTCCAATTTTTACATTCAGCTTTGGATAACCGATCGAGTTACGAATCTGTTCATATGCTCTTCCTGCCGCAAACATGGCAAAAGTGCTGATAAACGGAACCTTTCCTGTTGTCGCGATTCCCGCACCGATTCCTGCCATATTGGACTCTGCGATTCCACAGTCAATATGTCTTTGTGGAAATGCTTTCTTAAAGACTCCTGTCTTGGTAGCAGCGGCTAAGTCAGCGTCCAAAACTACTAAATCCTCGTGTTCTTTTCCCAATTCCACCAGGGCATTTCCATAACTCTCTCTCGTAGCAATCTTCTTTACTTCTGACATAACGCTTCACCTACCTTCTCTAAATCTGCCATCGCAACAGCATACTGTTCATCATTCGGAGCAGTTCCATGCCAAGACGCCTGATTCTCCATGAAAGACACGCCTTTTCCCTTGACTGTCTTCATAACGATAGCCGTTGGCATTCCTTTTGTCTGTCTTGCCTCTGCAAAAGCCTCTCTCAGTTGGTCCATATCATTGCCGTCTTCCACCTCGATTACGTGGAAATTAAAAGCCTCAAATTTCTTTCCAATCGGATAAGGAGAGCATACTTGAGCGATGTCTCCGTCGATCTGCAAACCATTGTTATCCACGATCACAACTAGGTTGTCCAGTTTACGGTGTCCTGCCATCATAGCAGCTTCCCACACCTGTCCTTCCTGAATCTCTCCATCTCCCAGCAGAGTATATACACGATAGCTCTCATCGCTCAGCTTCGCGGAGATCGCCATTCCCACTGCTGCCGAGATTCCTTGTCCCAGAGAACCACTGGACATATCCACACCCGGAATATGTTTCATGTCTGGATGTCCCTGCAGATAAGACCCTAAATGACGCAGTGTCAAAAGGTCCTCCTTGGGAAAATAGCCTCTCTGGGCCAGCGCAGCGTACAGCCCTGGAGCCGTATGCCCTTTAGACAGTACAAAACGGTCTCTGTCTGCTTTTTTCGGGTCCTTAGGGTCTATATTCATTTCTTCAAAATACAAATATGTAAAAACATCAGCCGCCGAAAGGGAACCACCCGGATGTCCCGCCTTTGCCGCGTGTACCGCGGAGACGATACCCTTGCGTACCTCATTGGCAGTCTTCTGAAGCTCAAGTGTATTCATACTTTTTTCCACCTTTTCTCTATATTTTATTTATCACCAAAAACAGCCAAATAATCTTGCTTGAATTTCTCAATTCCAGCCGTCGTCAACGGATGATTAATCATCTGCTCAATTACCTTGTATGGTACAGTCGCAATATCAGCACCTGCTGCCGCACAAGCTGTCACATGCATTGGATGGCGAACGCTGGCAGCGATAATCTCCGTGGGAATATCCGCCACAGCAAAAATCTCGGCAATCTGGCGAACCAGCTCTACGCCGTCCACAGAGATATCATCCAATCTTCCCAGGAATGGAGATACGTAAGTAGCACCTGCTCTCGCGGCTAACAGCGCCTGGTTCGGCGTAAAAATCAAAGTCACATTTGTCTTGATGCCCTCTGCGCTGAGCACTTTCACAGCTTTCAGCCCTTCCGCCGTCATCGGAATCTTTACAACCATATTGGGGTGAATTGCTGCAATCGCACGCCCCTCTGTGATCATTCCTTCTGCATCTGTCGTCGTAGCTTTTACTTCACCGCTGATCGGTCCATCCACGATGGAAGTAATCTCCTTGATTACCTCTTCAAACACTCTACCCTCTTTCGCGATCAATGATGGGTTCGTAGTCACTCCGCAGATCACACCCATATCGTTTGCTTTTTTGATATCCTCGACCTTTGCGGTGTCAATAAAAAACTTCATTGTTTCGTACCTCCCTGGATTGTATTCTAACGTTTTTTGATAGTTAGATTATAACACCGATTTTGGTAAGTTCAAGACCGTCTAATATTATTAATAATTTTATTTACTAATAACAATCTTTTTTATTAATGCTCTCTGCATAAGCAATCATCATTTTGCTGCTGTTCTAGCTATTTTCAAGGTTTTTAAATTTACATTATTATTAATACTTTTATATTTTATGTTTAATTATTTTTCTTTTTGTGTTTTTTTACCTTCACATATCCCGTGGTCTTGCGCACAATCAATCTCGGCTGATATTCCACATTATAAAGACTCGTGGGCTGAAGCTCTTCACAGTCGCTGACAGCGGCGGTAATTTTTCTCAGGATAATGTCCCCCGCATCCCGCCCTTTAGATACCACAAAGTGTTCAATCGTGGTCAATGCCATTCGGTGAATACCTGAATAAAAGATATTGTCACATCCGATCACAGACACATCCGCTGGAACTTTCTTTCTCTCTTCCTGCAGAGCATCTATGGCACCAAAGGCCATCATATCGTTCTGGCCTGCGATAGCTGTGAAATTTTTCCCTTCCCGAAGCAGTTCCTTCGTGAGCTGATATCCCATGGTGTACTCTGAATCCATCCTAGGTATCACCGTATCCACTGCCGGGTCTGCCGATCGAATCAACACATGCTCTCTCAGTCCTTCTTTTGCAAATTCTTCGACAAATCCTTCCACTCTCATGGTTCGCTGCCACTGTCTACGCGTCAGCGGCGGTGATATAAAAGCTACGTCCTTATGCCCCAGCTCTAACAGGTGTCTGGCCATCATCCGCCCCACAACCGTATTGTCCTGATTAATCGCATCCATAGTCGTGGTCTTTTCTTTATTGCTGATCACCACCAGCGGAATCTTTTTGGATAACTCCTGCACATCCTCCTGAAGCTCAGGACTCGGATTGCAGGCATAGATGATTCCCTGAGGAGCGATCGTACGCACCAGGCGCAGATATCTCTCCTCCTGCTTCGGGTCCCTCTGCGTGTTACAGATAAAAATCCCATAGTCCTGATTCTTTGCCGCACTCTCAATCCCTTGAATCAGCATACTGTAATAAGGACTAGTCAGGGTCGGACAAAAAACCACAATCAGCTTCTCAGATCTAGAAGCCCTTCGATTTTTTCTGCCCGGAGACTGATACCCTAGAACCTCCGCTGCTCTTTCTACTTTCTGTATCGTTTCCTTGGAGAAAGAAACATTATATTTTTTGTTCAGAACCATCGACACTGTGGCCTGAGAGACCCCCGCTGCCTTAGCCACGTCAACAGAAGTAATCTTTTTCTTCACCAGCCGTCACCTTTCCTACAATTCCACTCGTCCTTCCAATGCTCGCAGAAGAGTCACCTCATCAATATACTCCAAGTCTCCTCCGACTGGTACACCGCTGGCAATACGGCTCACCTTAATACCCGTGGGCTTAATCAGCTTACTGATATACATCGCCGTAGTCTCCCCCTCAAGACTGGAATTCGTGGCTACAATCACCTCTTTAACCTCCTCCGACTGAAGACGCTGCATCAATTCCTTCAACTTGATATCATCAGGACCAATGCCTAACATCGGCGAGATCGCACCATGAAGAACATGGTACACACCCTCGAATTTTCCAGTCTTCTCATAAGCAGCCAAATCCCTGGTATTCTCCACAACCATGATCGTCGAGTGATCTCTCTTGGGATTGCCACAGATAGGACACAATTCCTTGTCAGTCAAAGTATAGCAGCACTTACAGTACTGCACATGCTCTTTCGCATCATGGATAGCCTGCACCAATTGCTCCACCTGGTCCCCTGGCATATTCATAATGTGAAAGGCCAAGCGCTGCGCTGATTTATTGCCAATTCCCGGCAGGCTAGATAACTGCTCAATCAACCTGCTGATATAACTGCTGTAATAGTCCACGCCCATTCTCCTCGTCTTTTCGTTACTCTATTGTCCCTCTACCCGTAGTCACTTAAAACGGCAGATTTCCCAGGCCTCCGGTGAGCTTAGACATCACAGAGCTGGAGTCTTCCTCCATCTTGCGCAGTGCCTCGTTGGTAGCAGCTATAATCAAGTCTTCCAGCATTTCTATATCGTCAGGGTCCACTACTTCCTCCGACAGCTTTACCTTTGTGACTTCTTTTTTCCCGCTGACTGTGACCTCCACAGCTCCACCTCCGGCCGCGGCCGTATACTCCTTCTCTTCTAGAGCTTTCTGACTCTCCTCCATCTGTTTTTGCATCTTTTGGGCCTGCTTCATCAGGTTATTCATATTTCCAGGCATCCCCATTCCTCCTGGAAATCCTCCACGTCTTGCCATTTTCTCATCCTCCTAATTTGTTTTGCTCTCTGAAAAGTCACCAACATTTCGAGAGCTCTTCTTTTTCAATCATCTAAAAGGGTGTCGGGATCTTCCTCAATCACCACATCCATGTTAATGTTCTCTCTCATCGCCTGGTCTACCGTCAGTTCTGCCAGAGTATGGTTTTGGTGTCCTCCCGCCATCAGCATCTGAATCTCTACTCTTTTCCCTGTGCGTCCTTCTATAATCTGTTGAAGTTCCTGGGCATACTGGGGCTCATCTACATAAGGCTGAGCTAAAAAATCCTGGAACTCCACATAGAGAATGGACTCCCCTGTCTCCCCGTTGTATTTAGGCACAGACTTTCGCAGCATTTGTTTGAAAAGCCCTGTCGTCTCCGCGATCATGCTGCTCCATCCAGACATAATCTTCTTCAGATCTTCTGGGGCGGCTTTTGCCGGCTCCTGCTTCTTCACGGATTGAGCTTGGTTCTCCTCGGAAGGCTGAGTCATAATTACCTGCTGCACTGCCGGCCTCTCCTCCATCTGCTTCTCCAAAACCCGGATACGGTCCAAGACGGAATCTAAGTTCGTCTCCATTGCCGGCCGGCACAGCTTAATCAGCGCAATCTCCACCAAAACTCTCTTCTGAGTACCATAGCGAAGCTGATTGGAGAGTTCTGAAAATACACGGATGTACCTCATCAGTGTCTCCACATCCACCATCTTACTCTCCTCTTGCAGTTGAAGCAGGTTTTCTGAGGAAACGTCTATGACTTCTTCTGCGTTTTCTGAAGTTTTCACCAACAGTAGATTTCTCATATACCAGGTAAAATCCGCCACAAACTGGCCTAACTCTCTTCCCTGTATCACCAGATTCTCCAACGTCTGAATCGCTTGCGTGACTTTTCCATCTATCACCTGTCTGAGCAGCTTGCTGAAAGTCTCCGTGTCTACAGCTCCGAGAACGTCCAACACTTTGTCATAAGTCAGCTCCTGTCCTAAATAAAAAGCAATGCATTGATCTAGCAGACTCAGCGCGTCACGCATAGAACCGTCTGCGGCCTTGGCCACATAGCGAATGGCTTTTTCCTGAACCTGTATCTGTTCTTTATCCATAAGATCCTGTAGTCTCTTTGAAATCGTCTCGATGGATATTCTTCGAAAATCATATCTTTGACATCTCGAGAGAATTGTGATGGGGATCTTATGCGCTTCTGTGGTCGCTAAGATGAAGATTACATAAGAAGGAGGTTCCTCTAAAGTCTTCAATAACGCATTAAATGCGCCTGTGGACAGCATATGAACCTCGTCGATGATATAGACCTTATACCGGCCCTGCGTAGGGCGGTACGCAACTTCCTCCCGAATCTCCCGAATATTGTCCACACCATTGTTAGATGCCGCGTCAATCTCTATGACATTCATGGAAGTTCCAGCCTGAATAGCCCTGCAGGTCTCACACTCATTGCATGGACTTCCGTCCACGGGATGCTCGCAATTCACCGCCTTAGCCAATATCTTAGCCACTGTTGTCTTTCCTGTGCCGCGTGTTCCGCAAAACAGGTACGCATGTCCAATTCGGTCGGCCTTTATTTGATTTGTCAATGTTGTAACAATGTGTTCCTGGCCTTTGACATCTGAAAAATTATCCGGCCGGAATTTTCGATATAGAGCGGTATAGCTCATGGAATTACTCCTATTCCTAGTTAGTCACCAAAACTGATGCCGATTTGTTTCGCCGCTTTCACTGTCTGATCTTTCGGTGATACCATTTTTAGTTTGCCCGCACAGTCTGCCAGAGGAATTCTCTTCACTTTGTCATTGACGATTCCGATCATGATGCCGTACTCCTCATCCATAATCGCCTCGGCTGCCCCTGCCCCGATTCTGGTCGACAACACACGGTCATACGCGCAGGGTGCTCCTCCTCTCTGGGTATGGCCCGGCACCGTAATTCTCACCTCATTACCAGTCTCTTTTGAAATTTTGTCGGCAATTTCATAGGATACCGACGGATACTTCTTCGCGCGCTCGGCAAGCTTTTCTTTGTATTTTTTCTTCGGCAGCTTCGCATCCTCTTTCGAGATTGCTCCCTCTGCCACGGCCAAAATCGTAAAGCGTTTCCCCGCCTTTGAACGCCGTTCAATGGCTGCGATCACCTTTTTAATGTCGTAAGGAATCTCTGGAATCAGGATGATATCTGCCCCGCCCGCAATACCTGCGTGGAGAGTCAGACTTCCCACCTTGTGTCCCATGACTTCCACAATAAACACTCTTCCGTGAGATGCCGCCGTAGTATGAATGCAGTCAATCGCATTTGTGGCAATGTTGACCGCGCTTTGGAATCCAAACGTCATATCCGTCCCGTATATATCGTTGTCAATCGTCTTCGGAAGGTGAATGATATTCAATCCCTCTTCGCGGAGCAGATTTGCAGTCTTCTGCGTTCCATTTCCACCTAAAATAATCAGGCAGTCCAGGCACAGCTTATAATATGTCTGCTTCATCGCAGCCACTTTGTCTATTCCTTTCTCGTCCGGTACTCTCATTAACTTAAAAGGCTGTCTGGATGTTCCCAGGATCGTACCTCCTTGTGTCAGAATGCCTGAAAAATCTTTGGACGTTAGCATACGATATTTTCCATAGATCAGCCCTTTATATCCATCATCAAAGCCATAAATCTCAAGCTCATCGATGGAATTGGTTAATCCCTTTACCACGCCCCGCATGGTAGCATTCAATGCCTGACAGTCTCCTCCGCTTGTCAGCATTCCGATTCTTTTAATCATATTGCATCCCACCTTTACTTAATCTGTAATTTTGTCGCTCTCTTATTATATAATATTTCCTTTTCCTTCACAATACCTTGTAACTATTCAACCTTGTGACTCCAAACAAAGTGGACAAGCCCACTTCAACTCCCCTTCCCTCAATCTTTGAGGGGTGCAGCCCACTTTACGCGCCGTCACAACACCATCTTGCGGCGCACTGCCTTATTGCGGTGTGCGCATCCTTGACGGAGTGTTTATGTTATAGGAAAGGGCTTTCACGCATTAGCGTAAACATGTCTTTTCCATAACAGAACACAACTCCAGCGCAAGCTTGCTTACAGAGGAGTTTTGATCTTATTAGGCATATGGCTGAATAGTTGCCAGGACCTTCTCTATACAAAATCATTGACAAATTCCTCTCTTCCAGCTATAATTATGAACTGCGCAGCCGGGGAGTTAGCGGTGCCCTGAACCTGCAATCCGCTATAGCAGGGGTGATGCCAATCTGAGGCTTGTATCCTGTGGAGCTGCCCTTTATAAGTGGCGTTGACGTTTGGGTCTTACGCAATAGGTCTCTGTGAACCGTGTCAGATCAGGAATGAAGCAGCACTAAGCAGAATCGCCTGTGTGCCGTGAGGGTGCCTGGACTGAGTTAACTGTAGAGGTAACGTCCATGGGAGCTTGTCGAAGTGCGGCGCGCAAAAAGAGAAAACTCGGCACCCTAAAGGGTGTCTTTTTTTTGTTCCTTTTTTCTTTTTCGGAGCTCTCTGAAAAAATCACTCAAGAGGGCAGAGCATTCTTCCTGCAAAATCCCTCTCGTTATTTTAACCTGGTGGTTAAACTGGGGAATATCCAGTAAATTCAGCACAGACCCCGCACATCCCGCTTTGGGATTCATGCTGCCAATCACCACCTCATCAATCCTCGCCTGCACAATCGCACCTGCACACATTTGGCAGGGTTCTAGCGTGACATACATGGTACACCCTTCCAATCTCCAGTCTCCCAGCTTTTTACTGGCCTTTTTAATTGCGTTTAATTCTGCATGAGACAAGGTATTTCTATCCGTATTCCGGCGGTTATAGCCTCTAGCGATAATTTTCCCGTCGAAGACAATCACACAGCCTATCGGCACCTCATCCAGCGCCCACGCTTTCTTCGCCTGCCGGATTGCTTCTCTCATATATTTTTCCTGTTCTGTCATCTGCCTATCCTCCCCTGCTATTATATGGGAAAACCGTCTATATTGACAAGGGGCCTTGCAAAATCCATACATAGGAACTAGAATAGAGTTACTGTTCACTCACTTGTAATTCATGAGCAGTAACATGCTTCGCGATACACACAAGACGAAAGCAGTGTCCGACACCATCTGAAACGAAAGGAGCTACATATATGAAGATTTGCGGTCTGAATAAAACCACACTCCTAGATTATCCTGGGAAAGTAGCCGCGACAGTTTTTCTTGGGGGCTGCAATTTCCGCTGTCCATTTTGTCACAACAGCTCTCTGGTACTGCATGAAAATCAGCAGCCGGAAATATCTCAGGAAGATGTTTTAAATTTTCTCAAAAAAAGAAGGGGGATTCTGGACGGTGTATGCATCACCGGCGGAGAACCCACCTTGCAAAAAGCTTTGCCTGATTTCCTAAGTCAAATCAAGGAACTCGGCTACCATATAAAATTAGACACTAATGGTTCCCACCCTCAGATCATCAAGACACTCTGGGAAAGCCATTTGATCGACAAAGTCGCCATGGATATCAAAACCTCTAAGGCTTCCTATCCCTTGCTCACAGGTCTGGATTACGTAAATCTAGAGGATATCTGCGAATCTATCGAATTTCTCATGTCCTGTGGAATCGACTATGAGTTCCGCACCACTGTCGTCCGAGAGCTACACCAGTCTAAAGATTTCCTCTCCATCAGCCAGTGGCTGGCCGGAGCAAAAGCTTACTATCTGCAAGCCTACCAGGACTCGGAAGAAGTCATAACACCTGGATTTTCCAGCTACACAAGAACAGAATTGGAAGAATTTCGCAATATTCTATTAAGAACGATTCCCCTGGTCGAAATTCGGGGGATTGATTAGCCGGTACCAATATCCACCTTTTCCCGCGGGCAACTCCACGGCAGAACTCTGTTTAAAATGCGGAAAACCAAACATATTCGCCATAAACCGTTCCTGCTGGTCATACATCCCCGGAACTCCCAGCACATATTGACTACGCCCTCGAATCTTACCGACAATCAGATATCCAAAGTGGTAGTATCCATACAATAGAAAACGATTATTTTTTAAAACCCAGTCCCTTCGGTGCAAAACCGTAAACTGCTCCGGCTCGATCTTTCTACACTCTACGATTTCTCCATCCTCAAAAGGCTCAAACTTCTCTGCTGTGACTCCCGCCACGGTGACTCCCTCTTCCTCTTCTTCCTCATCTTTTTCCCAATCATCAGGTTCTGGAATTTTTCGGAGCACCGGAAGAATCTCTTCTTTCTCCGTCTCCAAATTCTCCTGGACTGCCTCAACCCGCACTGTTTCAGGCTGGACTGTCTCAGATCGCACCGCCTCCTGATTTTTTGCCTCTTCTTTTTGTGTCTGGCCTTCTGAGATTGTCCGTTCTACTTCCTCTGCGTATGTATCCGTAACTTCCTCTTGTCCTTCCTCTTGAAAATGTTCCGGCACAATCCCTAGATCATCCCACTCCGTACCGTAGAAGCCTCCGCCTTCCACCAGAAGCACCATTCCCCCAAAATCATTTAGGCTTTTTTGACTCCGCCCCATCCGGCCGTCCTGCACTTCAAATTCCCACTGGACTCCATCCGTCTGTGTCACACATTCCTTCAACAATATTCCTATCATTTTGTTTTCTCCCCGTACAAATCCGTAAATACGGCAAGGGAGCTGGCCTATAAGCCCTGGACACCGAAGATTGATCTGAAAGTCACAGACTCCTTCTTTATTTTCTACTCTTACAAATCCCCGGTTGTTTCCCTTTTTTTGTTTCTGGTATTCATAGACATACGCGACAAATCGCCGATACTTTGACATAAATACCTCTTTCCGGTTTATAAATCAATAAAATATATGCCTATATCTCGCGCTTAGAACCATTTTTAGCGTTTTTTAATACCAGTTCAATTTTTACAAATGCAGTTTTTATAAGCCGCGGATTATAATAAATATTATAATATCCATTAAAACAAGGGGAAACATATCATGAAACTAATCCTGGCAGTTCTCTGCAAAGAAGATAAATACGACACAATCGAGGCTCTCAACAAAAACGGCTTTTTTGTCACGGAGCTGGCTACCACTGGTGGATTTATAAAACACAAAAATACCACACTCTTAATCGGAATCGAAAACGATCAGACCGATGAAGTTCTCCAAATCCTAAAGGAACAAGCTTCCCACCGAAAAACCGTCAAATACACTTCCACTCACTTAGAAAGTGGCAACATCTGTCCTGCTGCCAACTGTGCGGTCCCAGTAACTGTTGAGATGGGCGGCTGTACCGTATTTGTTCTAAGCATGGAGACTCTCGCGAAGTTTTAACCGCCTGGATAAAAGACCGAATGCCTCTCTTTACAAAAACTACAGACTATGGTACTGTATTTTATTAGGAGAACATGCGATAAAGGACAGAAAAATGCCAGGTGTACATTTAAAACTGAAAGAACAACCTAATAGACTATTTTACAGACCGCCTCGTCGGTCTGTTTTTTTTGCGCTTTACCATGCTAATGAAACATTACGTTTTTTGCTTATCACCAGAAAGGAGCTCGATCATGCCTCAGATCAAATTTAATCATCTGTTTCGAATCGGCCTGATATTGGCCGGTAATACCCTCTACGCCATTGGAGTGGTTATTTTTTTGCTTCCCAGCCATATTATCACAGGAGGCACCACGGGACTGGCCCTATTTTTCCATCACTATCTTGGAATCTCCGTCTCAGGTTTTGTCCTGGTCTTCAACTTGATTATGTTTATCCTAGGACTTTTCTTCTTGGGTAAAGCTTTCGCTCTCACTACTTTAATCAGTACCTTCTATTATCCGTTTATCCTGGGAATCTTTCAGAAAATACCTGCCTTGCAGACTATCACGCAGGACAAAATGATCTCTGCTGTCTTCGCAGGCCTTTTCATTGGAATCAGCATCGGAATGGTTATCCGTGCCGGGGCTTCCACCGGTGGAATGGACATACCGCCTTTAATCCTCAATAAAAAACTGGGATGGTCTGTCTCTGTAGTCCTCTACATCTTGGATTTTACTATTTTGCTTCTCCAAATGTTGTTCTCCAACACCGAGGAGATCCTCTATGGTCTCATTCTCGTGATGATTTATACCTTGGTACTAGATAAAGTTTTACTGATGGGTAGTTCTCAGACACAGGTAAAAATCATAAGTCAAAAATATCTCTCCATCAATGACGCCATCATCCACCGTTTAGACCGGGGTTCTACATTGATTCAGGCCGAGACAGGTTATCTAAACCATTCCTGTCCCGTGATACTCACGGTAATTTCTAACCGGGAACTTGTTCACCTGAATAAATTAGTGCTGGAAATCGATCCCCAGGCTTTCATGATTGTCAATAAAGTAAACGAGGTCCGCGGACCAGGGTTTACTGCCGATAAAATATACTTAAACAAATAAATTCGATTTCTGTCCCCAAATTTGTAACTATTCAGCCATAACAGCTCGGATTAGCTGCTACACAGCTTATAATCCTCGCTTATGGCTAAGCGCCATATGCCTGATAAGATCAAAACTCCTCTGCAAGCAAGCTTGCTCCGGATTTTTGCTTTTATCAGTCACATAGCTGAATAGTTATAAAAAATTTTTTAAAGAATAACTATTTTTGCTTGACAAATCTCGCCAAACGCCATATAATAGCTAATGCACAACAGCGAAGCGTGGCTCAGTTTGGTAGAGCGCTGCGTTCGGGACGCAGAGGTCGCAAGTTCGAATCTTGTCGCTTCGATGATAAATAAGCACAAAAAACACTGGTCTTCCAGTGTTTTTTTGTGTTCTAGGAAAGACCTTGCTACACTAATACACGAAAGCTCTTTCCTAGAACATAGACGCTCCGCGACAATTGCACTGCCTCATCAAATCATCAATCTCCTATTGATTTCTTCCTTCACAAAAACTATTTTTCTTGAATGTTTTCGTTCTCTATACGACGGATCTTGCTATATAACTTCCTATGTGTTATACTCGTGTTACATCTTGAAAAAAATAAGGAGATTTTCATGCCAAAAGAGATAAATAAAGAGATAGAATCCCAAATTTTAGATTATTTGAACGAACATGAGAAACTCTCAACTACGGATGCAGTGGAATTGTTCCAGCTGTCGGAATCCACCATTCGCCGAATGTTCACAAGACTAGAAAACCAAAAAAAAGTCGTGCGTGTCTACGGCGGTATCATTCTGGCAGAGCAGGATACCCATTACCGTTATGAGTTTGTGCGCCAAAAAAACAAAGAACAAAAGAGAGCCATTGGAAGATACGCAACAAAGCTGATAGACGGTAACGATTTTATCTTCATGGACTGTGGAACAACCACCGCCTACATGGCAAATGCTATCTCCACCGCCATCCGGGAACACCGTCTATCCAACAGTCTCCATGTGGTCACAAACTCTCTGATTAACTTGGAGATTCTCAATTCCTGCTGTAATGTAACTTTAGTGGGGGGAAAATTATTTGAAGAGCGCAAGAGCACCGCGGATGTACTGGCCATCAACTTTTTGTCCCAATTTCATTTCTCAAAGGCCTTCCTCGGGGCGGATGGAATGAGTTTTGAGCATGGATTTTCCACGGACAATATCTACACCTGTCAATTATCTCGGACAGCTATGCTGCTCTCTCAGAAGTCCTATGTACTTCTTGATTCATCAAAGATCAATCAGCCATCCTACGTCAATTACGGCGGCCTAGACGAAGTCACCGGAATTATCACCGATGACAAGATCACTTTAGAACAGCAGAAATTGTTCTTCAGCTATCCTCTTGAGCTGCACATTGCCCACTGAATAAGACCTGTTTTCTGCTGATACACCTCAGGAAAACCTCTCCTTGTATCACCGAAAACAGGCCTCTTTATTTCTTTTTAAAATTTCACTTTCCTCTTTGCCTCATCCCATTTCGTAGATTTGCTCTGCACGGTCTGTTGAAGATAGATTTCTGCACCTGCTGCATGAATTTCTTCCAGTTGCCGATACTCTTCCTGTGTAATTGTGATCGGGCCTTCTAGAACCTGTGCTCCCTTTCTCACGCCGGTTCCTCCAATCTGAAGGGATGTGAACTTTATTCCAGCTTGATAACACTCACAGGCCGTCTGAATATTCTTAAAGATCAACATGATCGTCTCCGTGCCAAACTCGTTTTTCTGATATTCTTTTATCGCTTCCTCTCTCGTATAGACGGAAAATTTAACACCCACTGGCACAGCTAGAAACAGAAGATCTCTCATCATCTCATTGTCTGCCGTCACTGTATCCACCACTACGATTTTCCCAGCATTGGATTTTCCAATCCATCCACTGGCGACCTGGCCATGAATCATACGATTATCAATCCTGGTTAACACTATTTTCCCCATACTTACCCCCTCTTCTTATGCAATAACTCCAACGGCACCTAACACAATGCCTATGACCATTGTTCCGTAAATAATTTTCAACACACTGACATTTTCCTTCTTACACAATGAGAAGATAATTAGGGTCGCAATCAAAGTAAGTAAATTCGGCATCAGTGCATCGAACAAATCAGACTGCAAAGCAAAGGAGACATCGCTGCTGCTAATCGTAATCGGACAAGTCACAGATACCAGAGAACTGATCATCCCTCCGATGACAAACATCCCCATAACTGTGAAGAATGACATAATCTTATTGATTAACCCACTTTGTACCAAATCCTTAATCGCTCTGTTACCAAGATTATACCCCATATGCATGAGAATATACGCTTGTGAATTGCACAGCAAAGCTCCCACTGCTATCACTACCAAAGGCGGCCACCACGCGCCAGACAAAGCATATGGACACATTAAAGCCAGCATAACCGGAACAATCGTCGCCCAGTTCAGAGTATCGCCCACCGCAGCCATTGGCGGAAATAACGCTGCCTTGGTCTCCGAGATCATCTCACTCTCAATAGGTACACCCTTTGCTTTTTGTTCTTCCATGGAGAGGAGAATTCCGACTGGCAGTGCCGCCGTCATATCTTCTGCGTTAAACAACTCAGAAGTTCTCTCCATTGCTTCATGAAGTCCTTCGCTATCATCTTTGTATATCTTCTTCAGGCAAGGAAGCATAGTCGCAACGATACCATTTGCCTGATACCTCTCATAACTGTTTCCATTCGAGTAAAAAGCCAACAGTCTGGTAGTCGCCCAATTTAAATCTCTTTTTCCGAGAATTGCAGATTCTGAGACTGTGCTCTTCAAGTTGATGGACAGATGTTCTCCTTTATTTTGGCAGCGGAAATCAAACCACGCTAACATCACTGCTGCTACTGCAATCCCGATACCGCTGAGCCCTGAATAGGCTGCAAACACAAATCCACCGATAAAAAATGGCATGTAGCCTTTCTTTCCAATGGATGACGCCACAATGCATAACCCCACAATCGGCATGAGAGACGCCAATGCACCCAGTCCATTTTGTAACCATTCAGGCAAACCATCCACAAAAAAGCCAATGTTGCTGGCACCAAAGTAGAGTACCAGACTCATGGGAATCCAGTACAACACTATCTTAAATAAAGAAGGATAAATAATTGTGGAGAGCCACAATTTATTGTACTGTCTATTTTTAATGAATTTATCCGTCAAAGCATTCCAAAAGGAACCCACGGTCATACGTACATTGGTCAGCTGACTCATCACAAGCCCTACAGCCACCGCTACTGCCATTGCAGACTCAATATCCATACCGGAAGCAATAACTACAGATGCCGTAATGATTCCTGCCGCCGAATTATCATTCGTAATCACCCACCCGGCCTGCGTCTGTCCCAAAAACATCGGCTGAATCGTAGCACCAACAATCATCGCCGTGGGAACATCTCCCATCACAAGTCCCACCAACAAAGATGCAGTTAACGGTTGATAAAACAATAAGTTAATTGAATGCGGAAAAAAGCCCAGGAAACTGAACCAATAAAATCCGCCAAGTACCATCGCCTGCCACAACTCCATACTCCTACCCTCTCCTGTTATTCCATTTTTCAGAAATGTTTACGACTGCGTTTCTGCCCGATTCTGTCAAAATTGCAGCCAGTTCTTCCAGTTCATTTGTCTCCCTGTACTCAAGAGCTTCCAACACCATCCCCAAATTCACGCCTGCCACTGCACAAGTCTTAGAAGATGAATCACTGGCAGTTTTCGCAAGAAACTGATTGCACGGTGTGCCGCCGAACAAGTCTACCAATACGATGCACCCCTTGGGAAAGATACGTGTAAGATCGGCCAGCTCGTTTCCCCAGGACTCTATATCGTCTGATTCTTCCAGACCTAAATAAGCCAGATTCGAACAGGAACCATAAACCATCGATACCGCCTCTGCCAATCCTCTGGAGACACTTCCATGACTACAGATGATTAGTCCAATCATATCCTTCTCCACTGTCCCTGAAACATAATGTATCATTTTCTGTCACCCCCCCTTTTTAAAAATAATGTTTTTTTATATTCAGATAATATATCATTTTCTTTCATTTGTCAATCTATTTCTGATTGTTTTATTCATTATTATGATTGTTTCTTTCTACAGGTCGGTTCTTACCCTTTTAAAGCCGATGGCTCTCAACTTCTCCAAATATGTATTTTGATTTCCATGTCATTTTAGATTGTTTTAATCATTATTTTTTATTTATAAGTTTTTTTCATTCATTATATTGACAGAATCAATCATTTATATTATGATACAGTCATCAGATCAAGAATGCATGCATTTATTTTTCGAACTTCAAGTAACTATCTATACATTTTAAAGGCAAAGGAAGATCAAAATGAACAATCAACTATTTTCAGACTATGTCGGCATTACCAGGTATGCAGGCGTCCCTACCGAGCAGACAACAGGAAGACTGCATTACAATGAGAATTTATATGGACCCTCACCTCAATGCATGGAAACTTTGAACTCACTGACTCTGGAAGATATCAGTCTATATGAGTCCAATGAGAAAGATGAACTGCTGGAAGCGCTGTCTGCCGAGACTAAAATCCCTGTAGAGAACCTATTTTTAAACAATGGTTCTGCGGAAAACATCAAATCCATCCTCAGTGTATTTACAAAACGTGGAGACACTATCCTGCTGCCAGATCCAGGCTGGAGCTACTACACAGGTATCGCGAATTACAAATTTCTCAATATCGTCCTGTACAAAATCAAGGAAGGCAGTACCAAATGTTATCATGATGTCTCTCAAATCAAAGAACTGGCTTACGTCCACCAGCCAAAAGTAATTTTTATCACCACACCAGCCATGCCTACCGGCAATAAGATTTCTGATGAAGACCTGCTAGATATCATCCATTCTTTCCCTGACACATTGATTCTGGTAGACGAAGCTTATTTAGGATTTTCAGAGTATACTCTAGATCCTGTAAAAATCATCGAGACCTATGATAATGTAGTTTTTTCCCGTACATTCTCCAAATATTACGGTCTTGCCAACCTGCGTATCGGCTATGGCTTTGCCTCAACTGCACTGAAAAATATTCTGTGGCTGGACATGCCCCTTCACCGTCTGCCTCACGTCAACAAACGAATGGCAATAGCAGCACTTCAGGACAAAGAATACTACCTCGCCATCACTGAGGAACTCCTGAAAACCCGCGACCAATTTTCCGCCCGTCTAAACAACATAGAGAATGTAAAGGTATATGAATCTGACGCAAACTTTGTCTACGTCCGTTTGATCGGATATGACGTAGAAAAAATCAAAAAAATCACCGATGGTGCCGGATATCTGATACGAATATTTACCAGCAACAATGAAAAATATCTAAGAATCACCATCGGCACCAAAGAAATTATGGATGCTTTCACCGATGTTCTTGTGGAGACCATTCTTGCTTCAAAACTGTAACACTCCTCCAATTACTACAAAAACCCCTTTTATTAGATTTTCATCTAACAAAAGGGGCTCTTCCATTCTTCTGAAAAAGCTGAGCACTGTCTTTTTTTCTCATCATAATGTTCAATTTTCTCTTGACGGAATCGTAGATTTGAAATATTCTAGGAATACTAAATGTCATACAGAAAGGAAACCGCGCAATGATCAACCCTGCAAAGCTTTTACAGCTCAAACATCTCAAAGAACAGTTCGATTCCAACCATCCTAAATTTCACCGTTTTATGAAAGCCGCTTCCAAAAATGCCCTGAGAGAAGGTTCCGTGATTGAAATCTCTGTGACTTCCCCGGAGGGAAAAGAAATCTGTTCCAACTTAAAAGTTCAAAAATCTGATATTGAGCTTTTTGAGTCTCTCCAGGAATTGCTGAGACATTGATCTTCTCTGAAAATTCCAGGCGGCGCCTCACACTCCTTCTCTTGGCAGACCGGTCAGCCAGTGAGACGCAGTCTCTGCCAGTCCCGGAACACTCTCTGGATGAATCCACTGTGTGATATTACGGTCAAAAAGCATGTTCGCAGACGCCGGAAACTCCTCATCTCCATCCCAGAAAATCACTGTAATTTCTATAGTGGGGAAGGCTTGGAAAGTCACACTGACATCTCCATATTTCTCAAGTCTCCCTCCCAACACTTTCGCCCGCTCCTTAAATTTCTCAGGATGTCCTGAAAAAGTCTCCACAATCGGACGCAGAGCCAGTTTCTGATAGGCACCTTCAAAACAGGCCGCCTGACGAATCTCACGGAATGGGACTTTGTCCGTGCTCGGCATTGCTGTGTCTTGATAATAATACAGATGATGCATCATCAGCAATCGGTCACTCATTTCTAGAGGTGCTTCCTCTTCACAGGGTATAATCTGACCTGTTGTTCTGATCCATGCATATTTTTTATGAAAGTAAGGGATATAAATATTTTCCTCGTCAATATCTAGCAAGAGTTTTTCAGCGATTTTATAGTGATCTACCTTCAACAGTCTTTCCCTGAAATACTCATAGACCTTCTCATAATTAGAAACTGCATTCGCCGCCGTCAAATTTTTCTCCTCTCCCATCCCAACTCCTCCATTCTTATTCTTCCCATTTTTCGCTCTGCTTTAAAAGCCCCAAAATGCACCGCTCACCCGGAATTTTTTGCTTTTCTAACCTGTAAAACAAAGGCCTGTACTAAAACAGTACAAGCCTTCTTACATTTCTGATTTTTTATTTCGATGCTTGCTGCCTTCGTCTAATTCAAACGGTATACATCCGCCGACTGAAGCCCAAATGCAAGCGCCTCCTCGTGACTGTCAAAGTAAATATCCACATGTCCATAAGGAGTTCCCAAGTCCTCAACAGTATAGACATTTCCGTTAATCAACAGCTGAGTTCCAAATGGAACTCCCGCCATAGCCACTGTTCTTCCTGCCTGTGGCCAGGTTCCGCTGGCTGTATAATTTCCAGCTGTTCCACAGCATTGCGCACAGTTACAGTATGCCGTCAATGTAAAGTTCCCCAAATATGTACCTTGTCCACTAGAAGAGCTACTGTCTTCATAAGCATCCTCGACTGCTAAGGCTTCATCATCCACAGTCTCCTCAACAATGATATCTGTACTGGTGCTGGAACTTGAAGAAGCACTGGTCTCTTCTTCTCCTGGCGCCTCCCGTACAGTAGACTCGTCTGAGGAAACACTGTCATCAACATTGCCCTCGGCCTGCTGTGTATCCACTTCCTGGTTTTGCGCTTCGTTTTGCTCTACCTGAGCCGCAGTTGCTGCTTTTTCCTGCTCAGCCTCCGCCATCAAGGAGCCAATGTCACTGTTTTGTTTGCTCACCTGGGCTACCAAATAATCTGCCTCGGCCTGATTGCTGCTGATCTGCTGTGCATATTGTTGGATATTAGAACTCGTGGAAGACACTAAGTCCCGCACTTCCTGTCTCTTCTCGGAACTCTCCGTGCGAAGCTTCTTAATCTCTTTCACTTCTTTTTCGATTGTCTCCTCGTGTTCACTGACTGTTTTCTTTGTTTCTTCGTATTCTTTTAACATATTTCTGTCATACTCAGCAACTTTGGACATATTCTCAGCACGGTTGAGAAAATCCGCAAAACTGGTAGACTCGCACAAAATGTCCAAAAGACTGTCTTGGCCATTTTCATACATATAGGAAATTCGAAGCTTCATACTTTCATACTGCTTCGCCTCTTTTTCTTTTGCCTTCTTTAAATCTTTCTTAACCTTCTTCAGTTCTTCTGACTTTTCCCCTGCCTTGACAGTCAGCTCTTCGATTCCCTCTGTCAAAGTATCATATTGACTGTCTAAGTCTGCCAGATACTGCTCCAGGTCTGCCTTCTGGCTCTCCAGACTCTGGATTCTTTCCTGTGTCGCTGCAAGATTGGACTGTGTTTCTGCTTTCTCTGACTGTGCTGCTTCGATTTTCTCTTGAGTGGTAGCCCCTAAAACGGGCACTACAGAACTCATCGCCACAACTCCTGCTAAGAGCAGCGAAAGAACCTTTCTTTTCTTCATAATAACACCTCATATATCCTTTCTAGCCCATAGTATAACATATATCTTAAAAAAATCAATACTTTCTCATAACATTTGTAACATTTACGTAATATTTCCACTATCCGTATATCACTGTTCCACAAGGTGTTTCACATATACAAAGTTGACTCGCCTCCCCATTCCCTTAATTTCGAAGGGCGTAATCCCACTTAACGTACCGCCGCAACACCGCAAAGCCATAAAATTCTCATATTGCGGGATATGCATCCTGCCCGGAGAATTTTATTTATTAGGAAATCCAACGGAATAACCTAGTAAATAAAAAGGAAGGCGTCTCTCGACGCCTCCCTCTTCTCATAACTTAATATGTAAGGTGATTACATCCTATGCATCTGCCTGCACCATTTCCGGCTCGGCTTCCATTACTTCTTCAAATTTTTTCAAAATTATTTTTTGTATTCTCTCACGGGTATCTGAATTAATCGGATGTGCAATATCTCTGTACTCGCCGTCCGCGGCCTTGCGGCTGGGCATTGCTATAAACAAGCCCTTTTCGCCGTCAATCACTTTGATATCATGTACCACAAACTCATCATCAATTGTAATTGATACCACTGCTTTCATCTTTCCTTCTTTTGCTACTTTTCTTACACGCACGTCGGTTATATTCATCACACATGCCCCTTTCATCGCCATTCTCTTTTTCTAGTACCTTTTATTCTTCTTATGACAAGAGAGATTTCCGCATCTCAATGCGGCTCATCCCCGTCATAGAACATATCTTTCGTTCTGCTCCACAACAATCTTAATTTCCCCTTCACCGCAGTGATAAGAATTTGCGCGGATTGTATCCCGGCTCTCCACAATACAGTTCTCGATGTGAGTATTATCTCCCAAATATACGTCATTGAGAATCACCGAGTTCTTAATTACACAGTTATTTCCCACAAATACTTTCTTAAACAGTACAGAATTTTCCACTGTGCCATTAATAATACAGCCACTGGCCACAAGACTATTTTTCACGACCGCACCCGGATTGTACTTTGCCGGAGGAAGATCATCAATCTTCGTCTTAATCCCAGGCTCCTGGCGGAAGAAATAATCTCTTACCTCAGGTTTCAAAAAGTCCATATTCGTCTGATAATAAGATTCCACTGTCGAGATATTGCTCCAGTAGGAATTGATCTTATATCCATAAATTCTCTTCAAATTCTTATACCGGATTAAAATATCTTTCACAAAATCATGCCGGTTCTCCTGAGCACATTTTTCAATCAGCTCAATCAGTTGTCTTCTCCTAAGCACATAAATTCCTGTGGAAATTGTATGATAGCTGGAAACCATCGGTTTCTCCTCAAAATCCTCGATTCTGCAATCTTCATTCATACGAATCATGCCAAAACGTTCCACATCCGAATCATTCGCATCTTTACAGACAACCGTGATGTCTGCCCGCTTTGCGATATGGTATTCCAGCACCTTATTGTAATCCATCTTATAGATTCCATCGCCCGACGCAATCACAACATATGGCTCATGACTATTTTTCAGCCAGCTCAAATTCTGATAGATCGCATCTGCGGTCCCCTGATACCAGAAACCGTTGTCCGGAGTCACCGTAGGGGTAAAAACATATAAGCCTCCCTGCTTTCTTCCAAAATCCCACCATTTGGAGGAACTCAGATGCTCATTCAGCGATCTGGAATTGTACTGAGTCAGCACAGCTACCTTCTGAATATGGGAGTTTGACATATTGCTCAGTGCAAAATCAATGCTCCGGTAACTGCCCCCAATGGGCATTGCCGCGATCGCTCTCTTATTGGATAGTTCTCTCATGCGGTTGTTGTTTCCGCCTGCTAAAATAATGCCAATTGCTCTCATGCTCTGTCACCGTCCTTTTTAATTACTCCCCCGCTTACCAGCTCACCGTTAGGGTAATCTTCTTTTGTAGTCACACCTCTCAGAGCAGTGTTCTTTCCTATTTTGACCCCATCAGGAATTACGCTTCCTTCCCCAATGGTGACAAGACCAAAGGCATACACCGCCGGCTTTAACACATTAGGAGTATTCTCATCGCCACACCCCAACACAACGTTCTTCCCTACAATGACGTCCTCCGCTATGATGGACTTGTCCATTACTGTCCCTTCTCCCACTACGGAATTTCTCATAATGATGGAGTCTCTGACAACCGCTCCCTGTTCAACTTTTACATTTGGACCTATCACGGAGTTATGTACCTCTCCATAGATCTCAGCCCCTTCTCCTATCAGGCTTTTCTCCACAACCGCATCCGATGAAATATACTGCGGTGGTATGATATCTCCCTTGGTATAGATCTTCCAAAATTCTTCATACAAATTAAACTCAGGAATAATGTCAATCAACTCCATATTGGCTTCCCAGTAAGATCCAAGAGTTCCAACATCCTTCCAATATCCATTATATTCATAAGCAAACAGCCTCTGTCCCTTTTCTTTACAATACGGAAGCACATGCTTACCGAAATCACAGCTTTGCTGATCTTTCAGCGCGTACAATGCTTCTCTTAGCACTTCCCATGTAAAGATGTAAATTCCCATAGACGCTAGGTTGCTGCTAGGCTTTTCTGGTTTCTCCTCAAATTCTGTAATACGTCCCGTCTCATCCGTCACCATAATCCCAAATCGGCTGGCCTCCTCTATGGGCACTGGCATCGTCGCTATGGTGATATCCGCCTTATTCGCCTTGTGATAATCCAGCATCACCTCATAATCCATCTTATAAATATGGTCTCCTGACAGAATCAACACATAATCTGGATTATACTGTTCCATATAAGACATATTCTGGAAAATGGCATTTGCAGTACCTGTATACCACTCGCTGCTAGTACTCTTCTCATAAGGAGGAAGAACGGTGACGCCGCCTTCGTTCCGGTCCAAGTCCCAAGGAATGCCAATTCCAATATGCGTGTTTAACCGCAGTGGCTGATACTGAGTCAAAACACCCACCGTATCAATATTAGAATTGATACAATTGCTCAGAGGAAAATCAATGATTCTATATTTTCCTCCAAAGGCTACCGCCGGTTTTGCAACACGCTCAGTCAAAACGCCTAATCTGCTGCCTTGTCCGCCTGCCAAAAGCATGGCAATCATTTCTTTCTTAATCATGCAATCACCTCTTGAACGTTATGATAAAATATTATAGCATACTTTTATACATTAGTGAACATATATTACAAATTTTTCAAAATACATTTTCATTTTTTATTGTAATTGCATACAACTTTTTACATCATTTTACATATTTCGTCAGGAAATTATGCATAATGCTCGATTTTCCCTCCACCTTTTAGATATTTTGCCTAAATCCCATCCCGTGAATAAATACTTTCCATTTTTTACGTTTCGGAGTATAATATTTTTCAAAATTAGAATAGCAGTTCTGTCACGCTGTGTCGGATTTTTCCCTCATCAGCCACATGGTTGAACTGTTATAAATTAAGATTGCAAAAAGGAGCCATTCATTATGTACAGAATAGACTTTAACACCCCTCAACATATCCACTTTATCGGAATTGGCGGAATCAGTATGAGCGGTCTGGCTGAAATCCTTTTGGATAAAGGTTTCCAAATTTCCGGTTCTGATTCCAAAACAAGCCCTCTGACTCAAGCCCTAGAAGCCAAAGGAGCCCAAATCTTCTACGGCCAGCGTTCTTCAAATATTCAGGACTCCGTGGACGTTGTAGTCTTCACCGCAGCTATTCATCCTGACAACCCTGAATATTCCTGCGCTGTGAAAAAGAGACTTCCAATGCTGACCCGAGCTGAGCTACTTGGACAAATCATGAGAAATTATGATACCCCAATCGCAGTGGCCGGCACTCATGGAAAGACCACCACCACATCCATGATTTCCCATATTCTCTTGGAAAGCGACTGTGATCCGACAATCTCCGTGGGGGGAATTTTACCTGTCATAGGAGGCAATATCCGAGTGGGAAACTCTGAGACCTTTGTCACAGAAGCCTGCGAGTATACCAACAGTTTTCTCAGCTTCTTCCCCAAGATCAGCCTGATTCTCAATATCGACGCAGATCACTTAGATTTCTTCAAGGATATAGAAGATATACGCCACTCTTTCCGTCTGTTCGCAGAAAAACTCCCTGCGGACGGTACATTGATCATTAACAGTGATACAGATAAATATACAGAAATTATTCGAGATCTTCCATGTGAAATTATTACCTATGGTCTAAACAGCAATGCGGACTACACAGCCCAAAATATTCAATACAATGAATACGGCTATGCCACCTTTGACTGTGTCAAAGACGGAGTCAACTTGGGGACTTACTCTCTGAGTGTACCGGGTATCCATAATGTCTCCAATGCTCTGGCAACTCTAGTCTTAGGTTTTAAGCTTGGTCTAAACAGCGAGGTGTTGAAGACTGGACTAAAACATTTCCAAGGCACTGATCGCCGTTTTCAGTACAAAGGTAAGGTAGGAGAAGTAACCGTCATAGATGACTATGCTCACCATCCCACTGAGATCAAAGCTACCTTGACAGCTGCTAAAAATTATCCCCATAAATCCTTATGGTGCGTTTTTCAGCCTCACACATACACCAGAACCAAAGCACTGCTACCAGAATTTGCAAGAGCTTTGACTTTCGCAGATCATGTAGTGCTGGCCGACATATATGCCGCCAGGGAGACCGACAATCTGGGAATCTCTTCCAGAGATCTTCAAAAACAGATTTTGGAGCTTGGAACAGACTGTCATTACTTTTCAACTTTTGACGAAATTGAAAATTATCTTCTTGAGAATTGTATCCCCGGCGATTTGTTGATAACTATGGGAGCCGGAGATGTTGTAAATATTGGAGAAGACCTTCTCGGGCAATAGTTTTCCACATTATCCACATGCTTATACACATTTTTGTGATTTAGGCATGTGGATTTTTTGTGTATAAATCAATTCGCATATTCCGACAGCCTTTTCCGCGATTTTTCCCCTTTTTACCCGTTTCTTCGACTTTTACACCTCCATGTCCTCTAATACTCTCCGTTTTATCCACATTATCCACACTTTCCACACTTATATTCTAAATTTCTACAGCTTTGTGCCCTTCAATTCTGCCCCCTTTCTTTATTATATGCCATTTTCCCTTCCTTGAAATGTGTCACTGCTCACAAACCACAAATGAGTGAACCGTAACTAAATCTCTTAAAAATCCTATTCTCATTTAGAAACGGGTATGTTATAATTTCAAAATAGATGCTGTAATTCATGCGAATACACATAAATAGAAAGAGAGTGTTGGAATTCATGAGTCCAATTATGATACATAAACTTCCCTGGACCGGTGTCACTGTGATCTCAAACCAGTTCCTGGACCTGTATATGCCTCAGGCGAACGGAGAATTTGTAAAAATATATCTATATTTGCTGCGCATGCAAAATCTTGCACAGCCTCTTAGCCTTACCTCAATTGCCGACAGATTAAACTGTACAGAAGGCGATGTCATGCGCGCTTTAAAATACTGGGAAAAATCCGGTCTTCTCTCATTAACCTCCAACGCATCTGGCGAGATTTCGGATATCTATTTTTTGGATTTTCCTGGGGAGGCCACTGCCTCCTTGGAGGCTTCACCTGTAGATTCCGTAAAACCTGAGGTAGTCCCCAATGTACAAAAAGCTCCTCAGAAAGTTACACTCACAGCGGACAGACTGAAAGAGTTAAAAGAAAATGAAGATGTTGTCCAGCTCCTGTATATCGCAGAGCAATACCTGGGCAGAACCTTGACAGCCACAGATACCAATACTTTGATGTATTTCTATGACCAGTTGGAAATGTCAGCAGAACTTATCGAATATCTTATCGAGTACTGTGTCTCCAAAGGCAGCCGCAGTATCCGTTACATCGAGAAAGTCGCTCTGGGATGGAGGGAAGATGGAATTACCACCGTCACCATGGCCAAACAGTCTACCAGTGCCTACAATAAGGATTATTTTACAGTCTTAAAAGCGCTCGGTATCAAGAATCGGAATCCTGTCAATCTAGAAATCACCATGATGAATACCTGGCTCCAGGAGTATGGTTTTTCCCTAGATATCGTCGTGGAAGCCTGTACGAGAACCGTGCTTCAGACCGGGCAGCCCAGCATGCAGTACACAGACAAAATCCTACAGGACTGGCGCAAACGAGGCGTAAAACACAAAAAAGACATTGAGGCCTTAGACAGTGCCCACAGAACCCGCCAAAAAGCTTCAAAGGCGGAATCAACACCCAAAAATACTTCCAATAATCGTTTTAACAATTTTCATCAAAGAGATTACGACTTTGCAGAATATGAGAAAAAACTGCTGAACCAATAGAAAAGGAACACAGCATGCTGAGAAATATTGAATATGAGACCATCATGCGGGAATACCAGCGTAGGCAGACTAAGAGCCGGCACGAACAGGAAGATCGTCAGGCAGAAGTCTACCGCACTTCTCCCCGTTTTCCAGAAATTGACAATGAGATCGCAGCTCTCAGCGTCCAAAAAGCCAGAGAGCTGCTCATGGGGGAACCCAGCACCTTTAATCTAAAATCCAGGATTCAACTTTTAGCCCAGGAGCGCCAAAGACTCCTAGAGCAATATGGTTTTCCCCCCGATTACCTGTTGCCTCGCTATCAGTGTAATCTGTGCCAAGATACCGGTTATATTGGGCATGAAAAATGCAGTTGCTTCAAAAAAGCCGTCATCGACCTTTTGTACGGACAGTCTAATCTTCAAGAAATTTTGGAAAAAGAGAACTTTGACCACTTTTCTTTCGACTATTATTCTGATAAAATAAAAAATGACGCGACTGGGCTGAGTGCGAAAGAAACCGCTCAAGCTGCTTTTTCTAAAGCAAAGTATTTTATCGCCCAGTTTGATACAGAATTTCAAAATCTGTTTTTATATGGAGACACTGGGGTCGGAAAAACCTTTTTATCTCACTGTATTGCAAAAGAGTTGTTGGACAGTGCTCACAGCGTTTTTTATTTTTCTTCTTTTGATTTATTTGACCTGTTTGCACAGAAGACTTTCACCAAAAATATATCAGCGGAAGAAATCGACAACTATATTTTTAACTGTGACCTGCTGATTATCGACGATCTGGGGACTGAGATGACCAACACGTTTGTGTCATCCCAACTTTTTTTGTGCATCAACGAGCGGCTTATGCACAAAAAATCCACCATTATTTCCACAAATCTCACTTTGGAAAATTTCTCAGATACCTATTCTGAGCGGACCTTCTCCAGAATCGCAAGTAACTTTGACATGATAAAACTCATTGGCAAAGATATAAGAATTCAAAAATTATTTCTAGGAGGAAACAAACATGAGTCCAAGTAACTTAAAAAACCTGGATACTATTCCGGCTGGAAGACTGGGGCTGATCCCACTGGAAAGCTGTGCATCCCTGGGCGCCCATGTAAATGATTGGTTGGTAAAATGGCGTTCCGAGCGCAGGGAGGAAGAAGATTCCTCTCTGGCTTTTGAAGGATACCGCAGAGATTCTTATTTGATCGACGTAAATACCCCCCGCTTTGGTTCCGGCGAGGCAAAAGGAGTCATCAATGAATCTGTCCGCGGCGACGACATCTATATTATGGTAGACGTCTGCAATTACAGTATGACCTACCGAATCGCCAAATACACAAATCTGATGTCTCCGGACGATCATTTTCAGGACTTAAAACGCGTGATCGCTGCCATCGGCGGAAAAGCGCGCAGAATCAACGTAATCATGCCGTACCTCTATGAGAGTCGTCAAAGCATCCGCAAAAACCGCGAATCTTTGGACTGTGCTAATGCACTTCAGGAATTGGTCAACATGGGAGTTGAGAATATTCTGACCTTTGACGCCCATGATGCTAGAGTCCAAAATTCTACTCCACTGCACGGATTCGAGACTGTTCCTTCTTCCTACCAATTCATCAAAGCACTTTTAAAGTGTGAGGATGATCTGCGCATAGACAATGAGAACTTTATGATTATCAGTCCTGACGAGGGCAGTATGAACCGTGCAATCTACCTGGCAAATGTCCTGAAGGTGGATATGGGAATGTTCTATCGCCGCCGCGATTACTCTAAAAAAGTCAGCGGTTTGCACCCGGTAGTCGCTCATGAATTTCTCGGTCCGAAAGTAGCCGGAAAAGATGTCATCATCATTGACGACATGATTTCCTCAGGAGATACCATGCTGGAAGTCGCAGAATTGCTGAAGTCCCGTCAGGTGAGAAAAATCTTCCTCTGCTCCACCTTTGGACTCTTCACGGAAGGACTGGAAAAATTTGACACCGCATACGAAAAGGGCCTGATCGACAGGGTACTGACCACTAATCTGGCCTATCAGTCTCCGGAACTGCTGAGCCGTCCATACTATGTAAGCTGTGACATGAGCAAGTACATTGCTCTGCTGATTGACACTCTAAACCACGATCTGTCTATTAGCCGTCTGTTAAACCCAGTGGACCGTATCACCCGTTGTGTCAACAATTATAAAAAAGAACACGGACAGCCCGTGTAAAATCGGTACAGCCAAACCTTTTTGTGCTTCACTGCAGCATTTCTCCCTTGGTGGAGCGTTTGTGTAAAAGGGAAGAACCATAGCATTTTATGTTGTGGTTCTTTTTTTATGTAAAAGGAGAAATTTTACCGCAAAGCAGCGTTGTAGCGGCGCGCAAACTGAGCTGTGCCCCTCAAAGATTAATGAGATGGGAGAGTTGAAGTGAACTTACTCACTTTATTTTGCAATAAGTATGAAATCATACTTGACTCAAGTACGATTTCATACTATAATACCGATACATAAGTACGATTTCATACTAAGGAGGTTCAACTATGTCTACAAAAACCAACGATTTTCTAAGAGAATTCAATAGATTAGAGAAAGAACTCAATGATTTGTATCATGATGTCGCTCTAAAAATGGGAATTTCCGACAGCGCATTTTCTATCTTTTATATTCTCTACACTCTCGGAGACGGATGCCTGCAAAAAGATATCTGCTACGAAATTTTTGCAAATAAGCAGACTGTCAATTCTTCCATTCGAAAACTGGAAAAAGACGGCTACATCTATCTGAAGCAGGGACGGGGACGAGACAAACACATTTTTTTGACTGAGTCCGGAAGACACTTCACAGAAAAACATATTATTCCAGTTGTCCAAAAAGAAAACGCCGCATTTACATCTCTGCGTCTGGAAGAACAAAAAGAACTATTGCGCTTGTCTAAAATTTATATTGAAAATTTAAAAACAAAACTACGTGAGATTTAAAGTCTGGCAATGCCGACAACTTTTAACAGGAGGAACAACGCAGTGAAAACAATCCTACGTTTTATGAAACCATATAAACGACTGTGCTTTTTCACAGTACTCGTCATGGTCTTAGATGTCGCAGGGGGACTGCTCATCCCCACCATCACAGCAGATATGATAAACGCCGGAGTCAGCGGCAGAAATATGGACTATCTAATCCGCGGTGGAGCTCTCATGTTGGCCATAACGCTCATTGCCAGTTTGGGCGGTCTGCTGGGCAGTTATCTCAGCGCAGATCTCTCCTCCAAAATAGGACGTGATATGAGAAATTCCATCTACGACCAATCGCTCAAATTTTCCGCCTCTGATTTTGAACAGTTTGGCACTGGCTCCATGATTACCCGCACTTTAAATGATGTAAATATCATTCAACAAGGTATTGTCTGGTTTATCCAAATGGTATTGCCTGTTCCGGCAGTCTGTATTATAGGAATCGTCATGGCCTTTTCCATTGATTCCAAGATGGGGTTTCTAATGATCGGCGCAACTATTTTTATCATACTTTTGGCCGTCTTCGTCACACAGAAGGCTTCCCTGATTTTTGACAGACTTCAAAAATTCCTTGACCGGATGAACGTAGTTCTACGTGAAAATGTCACAGGAGTCCGTGTCATCCGCGCGTTCAACAAAGAAAACTACGAAGAAAAACGCATGCGCAAATCTTTCGAGGATTACGCCAAATCAGCAATCCAGGCCAATCGTCTGTTCGCCGGATTAGAAAGCATCGCTTTGTTGGCAATCAACCTGTGTATCGTATGTATTCTCTGGTTAGGCGGAAATCGAATCGGCTCCGGTTACATGGAAATCGGTGATATCACCGCGCTGACCCAGTATGCTATCATGATTCTCTTTTACATCGTCATGGCCCAAATGGTCATCATTTTAATTCCAAGAGCTATGATCTGTGTCCAAAGAATCTCTGATGTTCTACACCTTGCCCCAGAAATCAAAGACGGTTTCTCTTCCTTAGATAAGAACGACTCTCAGGCTTCTGACATTATACGCTTTCAAAACGCAAGTTTTCGCTTCGCCGATACCAGTGAGAATACCTTAAGCAATCTAACTTTTAGTTGCCGAAAAGGGCAGACAACCGCAATCATCGGCAGTACCGGAAGTGGAAAATCCACAATTGCCAAATTGATGCTCCGCTTCCACGATGTCTCCTCCGGCTCCATCTTACTAGACGGCAAGGACATCCGGGAACTCACACAGAGAGAACTGAGGAAACACATCTCTTATGTACCACAAAAAGCGTGGCTGTTCTCCGGTACAATTGCAGATAATCTTAGATATGGAAATCCTCACGCGACAGAACAGGAAATGCGTCATGCCCTATCCATCTCACAGTCTGACTTTGTAAATGATCTGCCAGATGGCCTTCACACCCCTGTATCACAAGGAGGTACAAATTTCTCAGGAGGTCAAAAGCAGCGTCTTTCCATAGCCCGTGCCTTAATGCAAAAGGCCGGATTATATATCTTCGACGACAGCTTTTCTGCCTTGGATTTTAAGACAGACGCTGCGCTTCGAAAAGCCCTTGTCAGTGAAATAAAAGAGGCTGCCGTTCTGATTATTGCCCAGAGAATCAGTACCATTATGAACGCAGAACAAATCATCGTTTTGGAAGAAGGGCAAATCGTCGGCATCGGAACTCACGACTTTCTGATGAAAACCTGTTCTGTCTATCAGGACATCGCAAAATCCCAAATGAAAGGAGACACCGTCCATGAGTGAAAACACCAACGACACCAGCCTGCTCACAGACGATATGGATTTTGAAACGCCGGACCACGCCTGGAAAACTCTTAAAAGGCTGTGGCAATTTATCAGTAATCAGCAAAGACGCCTGGCAGTGGTATTTGTATCTGTGATATTTTATACCTTTTTGTCCATCGTCGCCCCTTTATACAGCGCTCATATTGTGGACCTGCTCTGGAACCGAATCAAAGAAGCCTTCACCCATGGCAGCACATTTTCCATTTCCTGGACAGAGGGCGGACAAGATATCTTTATCTTATTGCTGATCTACCTAGCAGCAGCGTTTTTTTACGCACTTCAATCCTTCCTGATGTCCAGTTTCGCCGAGACACTCAGCCTGAGGCTGCGAACAGAAATTAGCCAGAAACTAAACAGACTTCCGCTCTCCTATTTTGACCGGACAAAAACGGGGACCATCCTAAGCCATACAGTCAACGACCTGGACAAGATGGCGGAAGCGCTGCAGACAGGAATGTTAAAACTGTTTACTGCCGTCGGAATGGTCGTCGGCTCACTGTTCATGATGTTTCGTCTTAGTATTCTGCTGACACTTATCTTTTTAGTATTTACTTGCATCGCTTTGGCAGCCACAAAATTAGTCTCTGCGAAAACTTTAAAGTATGCAATGAAACGGCAGCAATGCGTAAGCAATGTTACCACCTTAGTTGAGGAAGCATACAGCGGCCGGGTGGTTATAAAGGCATTTAACCAGGAAGAAAGCAGCTCTGAAAAAATGCACAGAGCCACAGAAGAATTGGCAAAAGCCACAAAAAAGACAGACTTTATGATAAATGCAGTCAACCCGGCAATTCGTCTGATCAACCGTTTTGGTCAGATTCTGATCGCGGTTTCAGCTGGCAGAATGTTACTGAACGGCACGATGACCGTGGGCGTTTTTCAGGCTTTTTTCCAGTATGTCAATCAGGCCTCCGAACCATTGACAGAAGTCGCCTATATGGTCAATAGTATGCAGTCTGCTCTAGCTTCTCTGGAACGTATTTATGATCTTCTAGACGAAGAAGAACTCTCGGCAGAGCCTTCTCTTCCTACCACCATAGACACTGCAAAGGGAATGGTAGAATTTCAGAACGTCCGTTTCGGCTATACTCCGGACCATATTTTCATGCATAGAATCAATTTTTCTGCAAAACCTGGACAAAAAATCGCAATCGTCGGAAGTACAGGCGCTGGAAAAACGACGCTTGTCAACCTTCTCATGAGGTTCTATGAGCGAAACGGTGGTAAGATTTTTTTGGATGGAACGGATACAACCGAAATGACCCGTTCCAATTTGAGAAGGAATTTTGGAATGGTTCTCCAAGATACTTGGCTGTTTGACGGCACGATTGCAGAAAATATTTCCTACAGTAAGCCCGGCGCTTCCCGCAAGGAAATCATCGCAGCCGCTAAAGCAGCCAGAGCAGACTTTTTCATCCGTACCATGCCACATGGGTACGACACAGTTCTGAGCAATGACACAGAAAACATTTCCACCGGTCAGCGGCAGCTATTGACCATAGCTAGAGTATTTCTTTGTAACCCTGCTGTCATTATCTTAGACGAAGCGACTTCTAGTGTCGACACCCGAACGGAAATCGAGATCTGCCAAGCTATGAAGGCTCTCATGAAAGACAGAACAAGCTTCGTAATCGCCCACAGACTGTCGACGATCAGAGACGCTGATTTAATCCTGTTCATGCAAAACGGCAATATCATAGAACAGGGC
>UMCH01103896.1_pt1 | contig 36899 bp, 33 predicted proteins | sample 1964201 | NCBI WGS metagenome assembly UMCH01 (sample SAMEA4835965, study PRJEB28245) | human gut metagenome | biome: gut microbiome; material: fecal sample | place: Denmark | collected 2008 | reverse complement strand
TATATTCTATTTTATATTTTTTTAATTGTTTTAAAATTAATTTATGCATCTTGTATTCTCCATTTCTTCTTTAATCCGACTTTATTTTAGCATAATCATCATATTTTTACAATAAAAATAAAATAAATAACGATTTCTCTATTTAATAAGATTTTTATAATTATATTTCAAATTCTTTTTCAAATTCTTTTTCCTTATATTCTGCTTTAATATTATCTAATTGATTATGCAATTCTCTATTATCAGCCATTATTTTATCTCTTTCATTTTGATATTTTTCTGCTTTTTCTACCATTTTTGCTTGTCTTAATAATTCTTGGTGCATCGATAAATTATTTTTATATAATTCATTTATAATTGTAAAAAGCATTTTGAAGTTGTCTATAACTATCTTTAGCTTTCCAAAATTCTCTACAAGCTAATTTGTCAATGTCATTACCTTCTTTATCTTTGGTATGAACTACAGGTAAAAAAATTAAGTGCATATGTGGTGTTTCTTCATCCATATGCACTTTTACAGACATTATATATTGTTCGCCTAAATCTTTGTATTGAGTTACAAATTGATATGCAGTTTCAAAATATCTTTTTGTTTCTTCTTCCCCTATTGTTTCAAAAAATTCCTTATCAGAAGTAATTATATTTTTAAAGACTTGCTAACAATGTTTTATCATTGCTTATTTTAACTATTAAAATTTTTCTAACTTATTCATAACTTTTAAGAATTTTCCTCCACTTTCACAGTAGATTTTAGATTCATGACTTGTATTTCTTATATAGTCCATCTCCAGTAATTTTCTACATATTTTTTCTCCATGTATAGTACTTGCGTCTGCCATCACTTTTTCAATTCTAATATTTTTATCTATTAACAAATTAAATAGGATAACACAACCTTTTAGCAATGTAGTAATAACTTTATAATTATTCCTATATGCCTTATCAATTGATATCGAAGATAAGTATATATAGTAAGATTTATTATTTTCATATCTTTCTATTTGTTCATATACTACATCTGCTTCATTTATCCTATTTTCATATATATCTTCAAATATATCTTTCTTTAAAGGTAATACATTTACACTTGCTATAATTACATTGTGGCTATTTCTTATTCCTATACATGTCAAGTTGTTTTTTTGATACCATTTCATTACTTCTTCTGCTTCAGTGATATTTTCATTAGGAAAATAAGAATGTTCTATATCTTCCATAATTTTAAAATCTTTCAAATTAAATTTATAATCTATTTTTAATTGTTCCATAATACATCCTTTTTTATTTTAGTTTGTTTTATTTTATCATATTATTATAATAAAAAAAAGTATTTCAAACTATCTTGTTCAAAATACTTCTTAAAACTATTTTATAATCAATCCCAATTTCACAACCGGATTCTTCTCTGCAAGAAAAACCTTTTTAATTTCAATACTTTCAGGAATAAATTGTCCTAATCTCTCAAACCGTTCTGGAGTGTTACATCTTTGTATACCGTTGATTTTGAAACATTATATGCCCGTGCAGTCGCACGTACTGTCGTTTGTTTTTCTACAATGTAATTTGCTTCAGCAATCACTCTTTCTCGAATGTAATCATTGGACTTTTGCATATAATTTCCTTCCTTAAAAAGTTAACATATGTATTATATCATTTATATATTTTATTTACGATATTTCCCAATTATGCAAATCAAAAAAATTTATTTTTCATATAATATATAAATGTCGAAAGAAAGGAGGTTTTGTAGATTTTGGAATTAGAACATAAAAAAATAGGTTTTGTTTTAACTGGTTCATTTTGTACATTTAGTAAAACAATTCCTAAAATAAAAGAATTAGTTAAAATGGGTTCTGAAGTTATTCCAATAATGTCTTATAATGCATATAACTTAGATACTAAATTTGGAAAAGCTGAAGATTTTATAAATGAAATTGAGGAAATTACAGGCAAAAAAATTATTCATACTATACAAGATGCCGAACCTATTGGTCCAAAGCACTTAACAGATATTATGGTAGTAGCCCCTTGTTCTGGTAATACTATGTCTAAACTTACAAATGATATTATTGATACTCCTGCTACTATGGCTGTAAAGTCTCATTTAAGAAATAATTTACCTGTTGTTATTGCCCCTTCTACTAATAATGCATTAAGTCGGTAATGCTTCTAGTATTGCTGCTTTACTTAATAGAAAGAATTATTATTTTGTTCCTTTTAGGCAAGATAATCCTATTACTAAGCCACGTTCTGTTGTTTTTGATTTTGATTATCTTATAAAAACTATTGAATCAGCCTTAGAAGGAAAGCAAATTCAGCCTATATTATTATAAATAGTTAAACACACACTATATCAAATAAAGTGTGTGTTTAATAAATATATATTATTGCCAATTTAAAATAACAAAACCATTGTTTTTATTATTTGTATCTAATTTCCACTTTGAATTTCCTCCCAAAAGATTTATAAATTCAGTAGTTTTCATATCCGCTTCTGTACATTGTTGTCCAGATGTAACAGTTCCAATATAATAACATTGAGATTGTTTAGTTTCCCTTCCCATATACCCAACTATTCCTGGTTTATTTGTTTTAAATGCATTATAAGAATTAGTAACAATAGCAGAATTATCTTGGCCTCCTAAAATTCCCCCTACGCAATTATACTCTGCTATTATTTCTCCTATATTATAGCAATATGAAATTGTACAATTATTTGAAAAACCACATACTCCTCCTAAAGCAGAATTGTTATTTTTATCTTTTCCTGTAGCTTTTATTGTTCCCACATTATAACTTTCTGTTACTGTCTTTGATGATATTCCTGCTATTCCTCCTACCACTGCTTGCCCAATAATTTCACCACTATTCCAACATTTTGTCAAATTCCCATGATTTCCTCCAGTTATTCCTCCCACATAAGTATCTTCAATAATCTTAGTTACACTAACAGAATATGTTTTAGCTTCTATTTTTCCTGTATTATAACAATTAATAATAGTTGATAAAATTCCACTATTACTTGCACCATTATCTCCTACTATTCCCCCTACAATTCCAGTTTCTGAACTAACATATCCTGTATTATAACAATCTATAATTTTTCCATTAGAAAATGATGCAATTCCACCTACATGATCACTTTTGCCATATACAGTATTGCTATTATAACAATTTTCTATTTTTGCATTTGAATAATCGTTTGCATCTAGTTGGCCTGCAATCCCTCCAGCACATGAATTGTTATCAACATTTTGACTAGTAACTTTTACCATTCCTTCATTATGTGAATTTGTAATCTCTGCTATTGCATTCCCTACTATTCCTCCTACATAAGCCGCAGTTGACTCAATGTCTCCTTTATTTACACATAAATTTATTTCAGTTTTATATGCTAATCCAGTTATACCTCCAGAAATACCATTATTATTAGTATCTCCACTAATAATATCTATTTTACCAGTATTTATGCAATTTTCTATTTTTCCTCCATTTTCAATACTACCTACAATTCCTCCTGCATACCCCTTTTGTGAATACACATAAGTTTGATTAATACAATTTACTATATTACTATTTATCGCTCTTCCAGCAATTGCCCCTATATATTGATTTCCCTTAATTTGTCCACTTACTATTTGTACATTTTTAATAGTAGCATTTTCTATAATTCCAAATAATCCTTGATTATCTTCTAATGTATTCTTATTATAAATATTACTAATCTTATGATTATTTCCTTCTAAAGTTCCTTTAAATTTTATATTGTCATTTCCTATCGGAGTCCAATTTTTATTAATATCACTTCCTGCAAAATCTATATCTTGTATAACCTTAATAGTCTTTCCTTCAAAACCATTCTTTTCCTCTAATTTCATTTTAAAAATTTCAAAATCTTGTAACTGTTTTATAACATAGTTTTCTACATTTACACTTTTTGATGTATATTTTTCTCCATTCTGTTTTTTAGCTTTTACAAAGCAATTATATTCACCAAAATTTTTATCATTTACTTCTACTTGTGTACTTTTTGTAGTTGTATATAATTCATTATTAATATAAACTTCATATTCAAATGTACTTTCTTCTTTAAGGTTCGAACTTATTATTAATTTAAATCCTGTTTTCGTTTCTTCTGAAGTTAAAGAAATTGGTAATATTTCCTTTTCTTCCAATACATAAGTTTTTCCATTTTTTAAATCAATTCCTTTATTTATATAAACTATTTTTGTATTTATATCCATAAAATATATATTTTCTTTAACAACATTTTTTATTCCAAGTTTATCTAAATTCAAATAATACAAAGATGAAAAATTTATTTCAGAAGTGTTTTCTGCTTCGTTTTGAAATTCAACAATTTTTTCTAATGTATTTTTATCTTTTATATTATCTTTATTAACCATTTCTTCAACTGGATCAGTATTTTTTCCATATAAATCATTTTCCATATACCATAAAGATAATTTTTCTTTTATTAGACTTACTTCATATTCATTTTTTGATATTTTTGTTTTATTAATAATTCCATTCTGGCCTACTAAAGAATTCAATGTTATTCCTGATAATATTAATAAAATTATTATTGTAATGACTAGAGAAATAAGTGTTATTGCTCCTTCTTCAATTATTTTATTTGATTTTTTCATTTGTAATACCTCCTTGTTTTTACCCCATTTGGAGTATAAAAGTATATTACACCATATGGGGTAAAAAGTCAACACCAAATGGAGTATTTTATATAATAACATTAGGAGTGAGAAATATGTTGAGATTAAAAGATTTAAGAGAAGATCATGAATTAACACAAGAACAATGTGCAAAAATAGGATATATAGCAAAAAACTCATATATAAGATATGAAAAAGAAGAAAGAATTATCCCTTTAGATACTTTAATTTATTATGCAAAATACTACAATACTTCTTTAGATTATATAGCAGGTCTAACAAATATATCAAAACCATATCCAAAAGAAAAATAAAATAAGACATTAATAAAAGTATTTCCTTCATCCGGAATCTTTTATTAATGTCTTATTTTTCGACAAAATATTCTATAAATAATGAAACATTTTTGCTCCGTCTCTAATGTTTCAAAATTTCTTTCAATTCTTCATTACGTTTAACTTTTTTAGTAGTAGTTTTAATAAGTTCTTTATCAGTCAAAATCATATTCATAATATGCTTATATCTAGGAACAGTAGTATTAACCTCATCTTTTATTCTATCCCAAATAATATCTCTAATCTCTTCAAAAGAAATATCACCATATTTTTGTTTAACTTCATCTTTATTATAAACAACCTTAACAGAAAGTTTTACATCATTTTTATCTTTTTCATCAGGCATGCCAAATACCATACACTCTTCTACTAAATCTATTCTATTAACTAAAGTTTCAATTTCTTCTGGAAAGATTTTTTTACCATTTTTAAGAACTATCATATTCTTTTGTCTACCTGTTATAAAAATAAAACCATCCTTATCAATATATCCTAAATCACCTGTATAGAACCATCCATCTTTAAGGACATTTTTAGTCTCTTCTTCATTTTCATAATATCCAAGCATTACATTTGGTCCTTTTGCTCGTAGTTCTCCTATACCATTATCATCTTTATTAACAATTTCAATTGTTACATTTTCCATAGGAATACCTATTGAACCAGTTCTTGATTTATACATATTCTCCGCTGCTATAACTGGTGATGTTTCTGTAAGTCCATACCCCTGAACCATGTCTATTCCTAAATCTATAAATCCCTTTTGAATCTTAGGATCTAATGGAGCACCACCTGAAATTACAAATCTCATTTTTCCACCTAATTGATCAATTATCGGTTTGAATAATTTTCTTCTAATGTCTATATGGAATTTTAATAAAAAGTTACTTACTCTTATTGCATTTTTTATTAATTTGGTTTTTCCTTGTTTATCTATTTCCTTTACTACTTTATTATAAATTGCTTCTACCAATAGTGGTACTCCAACAAATACAGATACTTCGTATTCTTTTAAGTTTTGTGCTACATATCTTAATCCATCAGGAAAAGATGTTCTTACACCACATGCAAGCATCATTATTAAACATGTAGAGCCAAATATATGATGCATTGGCAAAAATGCTAAATTTGAATCTGTACTTCTTATATCTTCAACTCTTTGCATTGCATATATGTTTGATGCGATATTTTTTTGTGATAACATTACTGCTTTTGATTTTGATGTTGTTCCTGAAGTGAATAATAATATATTCATTGCATTTTCATCTATTTTTGCTGATATATATTCTTTGTTTCCTTCTTCAAGTAATTTTTGTCCTTCTTCTTTTAATGTATGTATATCATCATATCCTACTAGTTTTGACATACAAATATATTCTTTTACATTTGTATTATTTCTATTTTTTATTTCCTCTATTTTTTCTATGTATTTTTCGTCAAAATAAATTGCATCTGCTTTACTTCTTATTAATGAATTTTCTAATTCATCTACTTGTAAATCTTTGTCTAATGGAACTGATATTATCCCACCTAACAAACTTGTCAAGTGCCCTAATGCCCATTCATATCTATTTCGTCCTAAAATAGCTATTCTTTTGTTTTTTAATCCTATACTGTATAATTTAGTGCCTAATGCGTTTATTTGTTCTAAAAGCATTTTATAAGTTATATTTTCGTATGTTTTGTCTTTGCCTTCTTGGTGTTTTACTATAAATGCTATATTATTTGCATATATTTTTGCAGAGTTGTATATAAGCTCTTTTATATCCTTAAATTCTTGGACTATTTTTTCTTTTTTCATTATTTTTCTCCTTGTATTTATTGTAGCTAAATTATATCATATTAGCTTTATAAATAATACACTATTTTCTAAAATTTGTCACTAGTCTTGATGGTCAGTTATTATTTAAAGTATTTTTGCATAATCATTAAAGAGGTGAAAACATTTGAGACAAAAAAGTAAATTATTTTTGATAAATGGAACAATTTTAACAAGTACAGCACTACTAATGAAATTTGCTGCACTTATTTTTAATATATACATATCAAATCAAATAGGATCAGAAGCGGTTGGAATTTTTAGCTTAGTAATGGCCGTATACCTATTTTTTATAACAGTAGCAACATCTGGGCTAAATATTGCAGTAACTGTTATCGTATCTGAAAAGTTTGCTTTAAATAAAAATAAACAAGCTATAAAAGCAATTCGAACATGTATATTCTTTAGTTTAATCTTAGGGATTACTGCAGGTGGACTAATTCTACTTTTTTCTGATTTTATTACAAATAAATGTCTTCATAATATGGTATCTTCAAAACCATTATTTTACATAGCTATAGGTTTACCTTTCATTGCAATGTCTTCGTGCATTAATAGCTATTTTACATCTATTAGGAAAGCATACAAAAATGCAATTACTCAAGTTTTTGAATTTACAATCAAAATGATTGCAACAATAATACTATTAAAAATAAATATTGCTAATGGCGTAGAAGCTATATGTATTTCACTAATTTTAGCAGATGTAATTTCAGAAGTTTGTTCATTTACGCTAATTTTTATTTTATATATAATTGATATTAAGTTAAAAAAGTTAGAAGAAGTTCGATCTTTTGGGCAAAGACTCAATATTTTAAAGATTGCATTTCCAGTAGCCATAACATCATATATACGCTCTGGGCTTTCAACATTAAAACAATTAATTATACCTACAAGGCTTGAAAAATCTGGTATTTCATGTAGCAATGCTCTTTCTCAGTATGGTATGATTAATGGAATGGTTTTACCTGTTATAACATTCCCTACTGTTCTTACCGATTCATATAGTATGCTATTAATACCTGAATTTTCTACATATGTAGCACAAAAAAATTATAAGGCTATTAATTTTATTGCAAATAAGATTTTTAAGATTACATGTAGTTTTTCTATGTGTATTTGTAGTATATTTTTTATCTTTTCAAATGAACTGGGCATGGCAATATATAATAATGTTGAAATTGGATACTTTTTTAAAGTTTTCACTCCTTTTATCTTTTTCATGTATATGGATCACATTATAGATTGTATATTAAAAGGATTGAACAAACAGTTTGGTGTTATGTGTTGTAATATTTTAGATTTAAGTATTACTACATGCTTTATTTATTTTTTGCTCCCTATTTTAGGAATTAAAGGATATGTTCTTTCCATCTTTTTTAGTGAAGTTTTAAATTTTAGTATTAGCCTTTTTCAGTTATTTAAGTATTCTAAAATTAAGCCTAATTTGATAGATTGGATTGCTGTTCCTTTGTTTTGTAGTTTAGTTAGTTTTTTTGTTTTAAGTGTTTTTCGTTTTAATTTTGTTAATCTTATTGTTAATTTAATTTTTAATATTTTACTTTTTGTTTTGGTTTATGTTGTTACTTTTTTTATTATAAATATGTCAAAAATAAAGAAGTAGTTTTCTACTTCTTTATTTGGACTTTATTATTTTACTTTTTTTCTTAATTTTAAATATTGTTTTATACTTAATAGCAAAATCACTTTGCGTAATACTTGTCTTATATTATTTGGCTTGATATTTTTAAGCATTTTTCTTTTTTTGATTTCCTTTATATATTGCTTTTGGTCTTTGTTCTCTAATGTTTCTGTTTTTAATAAAATTGCATTTGTATAATATGTCTTTAAATAATCTGCTGTCTTTTTATTAATATTATGTTTTTCTATTTTTACTAATGCCTCATCATATTGTTTTAATGCATCATAAGCTTTTTTCTTTGTTTTACCATAATTATTATTTCGTGTTATACTTCCATTTGATTGAACATATTCATAGCCATAAAAATCAATTGATATCATTGTTTTAGCAAGAACAATGACAAATGGTATAAGTCCAAAATCTTCATGCTCAGTTCCTACATTAAATAGTAATTTGTTACGCATAAATATTTCTTTTTTTATTATGTATACACATGGAGAATCAAGTAAAACATCTAAAGCATATAAATTTTTAAATCCTTCTTCACCAGTTGTTGTCTCAAATATAGGGCCATCAACTTTTTCTAAAATATTTCCATTCTCATCAATTCTTTGTAATTTAAATTTTATAAGTTCTATGTCTTTTTTCATATATTGTTTTATAATACTATATAAATTAGCATCTATGTAATCATCTGAATCTAAAAACATTATATATTGTCCTTTTGCCTTTTTTATCCCATAATTTCTAGTATCAGCAACCCCAGTATTTTGCTTTTTATAATATGAAATTGTTTGAGAATTTTTTTCTTTATATTCTTTTATTATTTTATCAGATGAATCCTTGCTTCCATCATTTATAACTACAATTTCTAGTTCATCATCTTTTTGTTGTAAAACAGAATCTAAACATCTTCTTAGTGTTTTTTCAGCATTAAATACTGGAATTATAATACTTAACTTTATCAATATAATCTCACATCTTTCTATTTATATAAATGTTTTTAATAGTTCACCTAATGGTTTCTTTTCATTTAATCTTTTTATTGTTTCTGCAAATAATGGTGCAATTGATACGACTTTTATTTTATCAATTTTCTTTTCTTCTGGTAATGGTATTGTATTTGTTATAACAAGTTCTTGAATTGGAGAATTTTGTATTCTTTCTATTGCCGGACCGGATAGTACTCCATGTGTACATGCAGCATATACAGATTTAGCCCCAAATTCTTTTAGTACTCTTACTGTTTCCATCATAGAACCTGCTGTATCTATCTCGTCATCGAATATAATTGCATTTTTTCCTTTAACATCGCCTATAATAGTTGTTCCTATTGCTTTGTCGTTATTTCCATCTCTTCTTTTATCAAGCATTGCTATTGGACACCCAAAAAATTCTGAATATTTATATGCTTTCTTTGAACTTCCTGCATCTGTTGCAACTATTACCTTGTTTTCAAGTTTTTTGTCTTCAAAATATTTTTCTAAAAGTCTTTCTGCTGAAAGTCTGTCGCAATTAATATTATTAAAATATGCTTGTATTGCTGGATTGTGCAAATCACATGTTATAACTCTTGTTGCGCCTGCTGTTTCTATTAATTCTGCTAAGAGTTTTGCAGTTATTGGTACCCTAGGTTGATCTTTTTTGTCTGATCTTGAGTATATATAATATGGTAATACCACATTTATATTTCTTGCAGATGCTCTTTTTACAGCATCTATAGTTATTAATAATTCCATTATTCTTTCATTTACAGGTGGTGTATTACTTTGTATTAAATATACATCATAATCTCTAACTGTTTCTAATATTTGAACAAAATTGTTGTCATTTTTAAATTTCATTCTTTCAATTTTTCCCATAGGGACATCTAAATATTCACATATTTCTCTTGTAAATGGTTCTGCTTCTTTACTACAAGCAAATATTTTAATCTTTTCCATTTGTATCAAACCCTTTCTATAACTACATATACCATTTTTGCTTTTTCATTAAATTATTAGTATTGAACAATTGATTTTAAAATTTCTTTATTAGTTAATTTTTTATTTTTATTACTTGTTACTTCCAAAATTAACGCATTATCATTTTTATATGATTCTAGCTCTTGTGTTGGGTCCATATCTTCAAATGGATATTCTGTAATTTCTCCAGAAATATAGTCCCTTTCGTAAGCTACTCCTGTCATATTAATTATATAAAGTTTATTAGATTTTTGCATTTTTCTTAGTTCATTTGAGTATAAACCATTTTCATTATCTTCTATTTTTAAATATCCATCATCATCTATACTAAAATTTGTTATCCCATTATTTTTTAATAATTTAGAAAAACTTTCTCTTGATTGTTTAGAAATCCATATTCCACTATATTTAGGTGCCTTTTCTAACAAATTGTTTAATTCTTCTTCCTTAGGCAATGCATTTTTTATAATTCCTGCCAAATCAACTTCATATTGGACATTTTCTTTTATTTGCAATATCTTTCTTCCATCTTTTTCTTCGTCAACATAATAAATGTCATCATTTCCTTTTGCATTTATTTCTTTTTTCATATTTTCTAATTCTTCTGTTGAACCTTCTACCGTTTTATTTTCTTCTATTTTCTCTGTTGGAGCGCTTTCATTTTCTAAGTTTAAATTTTCGTTATTTTGTTCTTGTATATTACCGAGCAGTATTATTTTCTATATCTTTATTTTTTTTATTATTAATAATTACAAAAATAGATGTTATGATTATTATTACTAAAATTATAATTATTATCCAATAATATTTTTTCATAATAATAGAATCTCCTTTAAGTATTATTTATTTTCTTTTTCTTTTTATGTTAGCAATTATTAGTATAATAACACATAAAGCAACTACAATTACAACTGCTATGATATTTTTATTATCCTTATTATGTATATCAACATTATTGTTTTCTTCATTGCTTATAACGTTTTCTTCATTATTTATATTGTCCTCTTCAAGGTCTGTATTATTTTCTTGATTAAATTCTGCATTTGTTTCTATAACGTCATTTTTTGTTTGTTCTTCTTTTTTTGGTTCTTTTTCAACTTCTTTGTTATAATCAGCTTTTGTTTCATTTTTTTGTTCCAAATTATTTTCTGCCTGTTGTTGATCTTCTTGTACTATAGAATCAGCATGTCCAGTGCTTGATGGAGGAACTGGAATATCTACCAGTCTTCCATCTTCCTCATCTGCATATGCAAAATTACATATACTACATACTAAAATTGCTGAAATAATTATAGCTGCTAGTTTTAATAATCTTTTCATTTTATTTATCTCCTTGTATTAATAAATTTACTCTTGTAAAAGTTTTTGTTAATAAACAATATTTTTATTTTGCTCCTGTTGGTTTACTTGCAGGTGATTGAGGCATATTTTCATAAACAGGGATTACAAATTTTATCTTATTATTTAATGTTCCTGTACTTACATAAGCACTTCTAAATGTTCTTGCTTCACTATACGCAGCTGATAAATTTTGCATATATTGGTGACCATATAATGCACTACTGCTTACAGGATTAACATTAAATTTATTTAAGTATAGTGTATTTTGTTTTTTATCTATGTAATTACTTTTTAATATTTTAATTCCACCTTCTAGTCCTTTTTGCATTGTATCCCAGCCTTCTTTTTTTGCATATGCTAAAGCTGTTGCAACATCATTACCTACAACTGCACCAATGTTAAATGGATTTTGATATTTCTTTCCGTCTCCACCATCCATATTGATAGTTGCAGAACCATTTCTTCCTTGTTCTTGGAATAGTCGTGCTATAACATAATATGGGTTTATATTTTTATTTTGACAAGCATTTTTAATATCTCCTGCATTTTTCTCTAAGAATGTACCATTTACTTGATATTGTATTGAACTTAGTGTTGCACCACTGCTTGAGTAACTTCCTAAATCAACAAATTGGAATATATCAACATCATTTAAAAAGTTTCGTGTATCCATAAAATATGCTATTCCATTATATGAAGCTGATGCCCAAACACCACTAACATATGGATTTGATGCAATCCAGTTTCCACCATATGTAGGAGTATATACTAAGTTTCCTTGTTTATTTGCATATTCATATTCGCCTTTTACTGCTGTATAGAAATCTAAGTTTGTATATAATATTTCAAATTGCCAATTTGGATGTGCTGCTGCTACTTTGTCAAGTGATTCTGCTACACCTGGATATTTTGTTGTATTTATGTTAACACTAATTGCTGTTTTCGTTAATATAAATCTTTGTTTAACATTTTTTTCATTATTATATAATTCAAGTGTAGAACCATTTTGAATTGCTCCTTTTATATCTAATGTTAATCCATAATTTGATAATGGGATTATTCCAACACTTCCATTTCCATTATCTCTTATAATCCATTTTTGATTATCTCCATTATACCATTCGTATTGTACTACTTCTGTACCACTAGCAATTTTTTTATCTTTTACTGTTAAATATTTTCCGCTATGGCATAATGATATCTTATAATATCCATTTTCATATTCTAATTTTACTTTTTGTCCTCTTACATTGTAGTCTTGCCATATTTGTAATTTGCCATTATTACTTGTATTGCTTGCAGATGCCTCTACAACCATATTCTTATTTGCCTGCACTTCTAATTTATATGTTCCAGCTGACACAGTTTTTTCACTTTTATTTGATATTTTTTCAAGTTTAAATTCTTGTCCATTTCCTCCGCTTTTTTCATACACTTCTATATTGGTTCCATTTGTAGTTTTTGATCTATATGCATCAAGGTAAAGTTTTTGTCTTTTAGAAATTATGTTATAATTTCCTTTTGAATTTTTATATATTATCCATTTTTGATTGTCATTTCCTCCATTTTGTTGCCATTGATCTACATTTGCTTCGTTTCCCCATCCTGCTACATCTAATCTTTTGCCTGAATGTATTGGTGTTATCTCATAATAGCCTTTTCCATCATATACTAAATTAAATTGTTGTTGTTCTGAATTTACATACTGCCATAAATGTACATTAGCCCCATTTCCTGTTTTTCCACCATCTACTGTTAAACTTTGATTTGTGCTTGTTGCCATTACAATTTTATATGTACCTTCTTCTACTGTTTTTTTGGCTTCTATTTTTTCTCCTTTATCGCTTTTTATTAATTCAAGCTTAAATTCTTGTCCATTTCCACCACTTTTTTGATATACTTCAATATTGTTTCCATTATTTGTTTTTGATTGATAAGCATCTAAATATAAGTTCTTTCTTTTAGAAATTATATTGTAATTTCCTCTACTGCTCTTTTTTATAATCCACTTTTGGTTATCATTTCCGCCATTATATTCCCATTGGTCTACATTGGCTCCATTTCCCCATCCAACGACATCTAATCTTTTATTAGAGTTAATAGGTATAATTTCACAATATCCTTTTGAATCATATTTTATTCTAAATTGTTGTTGAGGAGTATTAACATATTCCCATATATGTACATTTGCTCCATTCCATGTTTTTCCACCATCAACGGTTAAGCTCTGTTTGGGTGCTGTTGCCAAAACAATTTTATAAATTCCTTCTTCTAATTGTTCACTACCAGCACTTGTAAGTGCATTAACACAAGAAGAATCAGCTATAAAATATTGTAGTATTAATGTCATTGTAAGAACAATCATAAGTTTTATTATTTTCTTCATACGTTTTCCTCCCTAAAATTTATTTAATATTTAAGAATGTTACTCCTGCTATAATTAAGAATACTCCAACTATTGAGAATGTACTCATTGATTCTTTAAATAAGAATACTCCGGCAAGTATTACCAAAATTTGAGTTATTCCTGTGATTATTGGGAATATAAAACTCAAATCAAATTGTTTTATTATATAAAATGAATATATTAAAAAACTAACAATATAAAGTATAAATCCTAACATTGATTTTAATCCCATTGAAAAGTTGAATACTCCATTATTCATTGCAATCGCTGTACTATTTGCTTCTGCTTTCATTAAAACTAATCCACCTACAGAACAACATAGATATACAATTATACTAATTATTTTCATCATTTTTTTCTCCATCCTTTTCTTCATTTTCCTTTAGTGCAATATAATGATTTAAATTTTTTACTTTTTCATTTAAATTTGATATTCTAATATTATCTAAAAATATTTCTATTAATAAAAATCCTATAGCACACATCCATACAAAATTAACAGGTGCTTCAAATCCCAATAAAGTTGAAATCCACGTTACTGCATTTGAAAAAACGCTCATTAATATTAGTAGTAAACTACCTAAAAGCCATATTACGGCATTTTCTATTTTTAGTTCTGATTTTTTTATTTTTCTAACACATAGTATAAAGGCAACTACAGACGCCAAAATTAATATTATTCTCAAAGTTACAGACATTATTTTACCTCCTTATCTTTTTTTGTAAATGATCTTATAAATATTATTGAACTAATTACATTAATCATATATTTCATTGCTTTAATTGGTTTTAGGTAACTTTCCCCAAATTCTCTTTCTTTCATTTCAACTTGAACTTCTTTAATTTTCTTATTCTTTTTTAGCATATAAACTATTGTATCTGGTTCTGGTGAAAGACCTGAGTTCTCCACTAATTCTTTGATTGCACTTTTATTATATGCTCTCATACCTGAAGTTGGATCTTTTATTGTTTTACCAGTTGTTATTTTTATTATTGCAGTTATTAAGTTACTTCCTAACATTCTAGCTGTCTTTGGTTTTTTCTCTGTTACAAATCTAGAACCAATTGAAATATCATTTCCACTTTCTATCTCTTCTACTAGTTTATGTAATTCATTTGCTTGGTGTTGTCCATCTCCATCAAATTGAATTGCCACATCATAATTATTATTTAAAGCATATTTCATTCCAACTTGTACCGCACTTGCCAATCCATAATTTACTGGTAGTGATACAAGGTTAAAACCATGTTCTTCACATATTTTCTTTGTATTATCTTTTGATCCATCATTTATAACTACATAATCATATTTACAATTCGTTTTTACATCTTCTACTGTTTTTATGATATTTAATGCTTCGTTATATGCTGGAATTATAATTAGTACTTTCATTATCTTTATTTTCCTCTTTTCTTTAATTTTCTCTCAATAATTGAATTGTTGCATTAATAAATTTATTTGCATAGTTTCTATTTAAAAACTCATTATGACTTTTTACTTCTGGTAATTCTAATAACATTGATCTAGTATTTGGAATCGTTCTGGCCCATTGGATAAAATATCCACTTCCATATGTTGCAATATGTCTTGTGATTCCATATTGATTTCTGTAATATCTGCCAATATCGTTATTTCCTATTGTTTCATTTAGCCAACCATGAATATCTATTACAATATTTTGAGAACCTGCATTATTTAATACAAACTTTCTTAAGTTTTCTGCCTCGAATGCTTGTAGTGGTTGTGTTCCATTATAATTTCTGTTATTTGACATTCGTTTATATCCAACAGGGAAGCATCTATTCATATCAATTCCTTTATTATTAGGTGCCCAACTATATACCGTTGTTCTTCCTGGTCCATTGTTTGTCCAACCCGAATAAAGTCCATCAGGATTTGATGTTGGTATAATATATACTGTCCATTTATTTACCATATCCTCTTCCATGTTGTTTTTTAAATAATTATAAAATTCATTTGCCATATATTTAAGTTCACTACCATCATAATTGTAAGAATCTTCAAAGCCATGGATTGAAAAATTCAAAAATAATTTTTTGGTTCCTTTTCCAACTTTATAGTAATTTAAATATGACCCTCCGGTTTCCATTGCCTTTAACTTTTAATCCAGACCATCCATAATTTCCTTCTTCTATATATCTATTAAATATTTTTTTAAAAGAAAATTTTTGATTATTACTTTTTGTGTTTTTTTCTAATTCTAAAACAGAACCATTTTGTATTTTTCCTTTTATGTTTATTGCTAAATTCCAATTACTTATTGGAACAATTCCTATACTTCCATTTCCATTTTGTCTAATAACCCATTTTTGGCTTTCATTATTTTCCCAATTATTCTGTACAACTTCTGTATTTGCATTTACTTTTTTTTGTTTTGCAGTAAGATACTTATTACTATGACATAAGGCGATTTTATAATAGTTATTCTCATATGTTATATTTACTCGTTGTGCTTTTACATTATAATTTTGCCAAACTTGTAATCTTCCATTATTTTCTGTATTACTTGCTGAAGCTTCTACTACGATATTTTTATTTGTATATGAGCCTATACTATATTCTCCATTTGCTATTGTTTTCTCACTTTTTGTTCCTATTTTTTCTAATTTAAATTCTTGTCCATTTCCTCCGCTTTTTTCGTAAACCTCTATGTTTGTTCCATTTGATGTTCTAGATTGAAAAGCATCCAAATATAGATTTTGCCTTTTTGATATTATATTGTAATTGCCTCTTGAGTTTTTATAAATTATCCATTTTTGATTATCATTTCCTCCATTGCAATCCCATTGATCTACATTTGCACAATTTCCATATCCTACAACATCCAATCTTTTTCCTGAACTAATTGGTATAATTTCATAATATCCATCTCCATTATATACAATATTAAATTGCTGTTGGAGTGCATTTAAGTCTTTCCATATATGTACATTTGTGCCATTTATTGTTTTTCCGCCATCTACTGTTAAACTTTGACTTGGTGCAGTTGCCATTACAATTTTATATGTTCCATCATCAACTGTTTTTTTTGCCTCTATTTTTTCTGTCTTTTCTTCTTTTACTAATTCTAATTTAAATTCTTGTCCGTTTCCTCCGCTTTTTTCATAAACCTCTATGTTTGTTCCATTTGACGTTCTAGATTGATAAGCATCTAAATATAAATTTTGTCTTTTTGATATTATATTATAATTACCTCTATCACTTTTTTTAATTGTCCATTTTTGATTATCATTTCCTCCATTGTAATCCCATTGATCTACATTTGCTTTATTACCCCATCCTACAACATCCAATCTTTTTCCTGAATTCATTGGTATAATTTCATAATATCCGTTTACGTATTTGATTCTAAATTGCTGCTGTGGTGCATTTACATATTGCCATATATGTACATTTGCTCCATTAATTTTTTTTCCACCATCTACTGTTAAGCTTTGGTTTGGTGCAGTTGCTAACACTATTTTATATATTCCATCTTTTATTTGTTCATTAGAATTTTCATTAGCACGTACATAATGAAAATTTGAAAATACAATTAACATACTTAATAAAACAATCTTCAAAATTAAATTAATTTTTTTCATTTTCAATTCCCCCAACCATAATTTTTTTAAAAATTTATGGTAATTTTCATTCATATATTCCAAGCAAATATTATCACAAACACGTCTATAAGTCAATTGCAAATTATACTAATTTCTACAGAAAAACACCGTATTTTCTATTAAATACAGTGTTTTCCTTTTTTTATTTTTTTTCACTCATAATTTTACTATTTTTTGCTATTATACCAATATATAATGGTATAGTTAAAAACATTGGATAAATATATCTAATATCAACCATAGGTGCTGCAATTGTTGTTACCCATAACCCAAGTATTGGTAATAACATTACTATATCTTTATATTGTTTTGCATATACACAATATGCAAAACATAATATTAATAGCCAGAAATAGAATCCAATATTTTCAATCAAGTTTGTCAATATTGGTATTGTACCATTAATAAGTTTTTCATTTATCTTATTTAATACTCCAATATTAACTAATTTTTTAGATTTTAATGGATATTTTTCTATAAAATTATCAAATTCTTCACTTTCACCTTTACCGCATGTGTTATATGCATCATCAGTTTCAGTTCCATAATCTCTTAGTAATCCCCATGCGTTAAAATTAGGACTATAGTTTGCTCCAGTATTTAATACAAATGAAGAAACAGTTTGAACCGGATATTTTATAGCAAATTTAAAATATTGTTTAAAAAATGTTCCTTTGTCCTTTACAAATTCATCAGCAGAAAAATTAGCTTTTGTAGAATCTGCTTTCCAAGGCATATAGTCATTTGATAATTTTTCAGAGCTTACAGGAAAATATTTATAAACTGTCTCTTTTTCCTCATCTGTAAGTTTATCATTATCATATTTTACGATTCTTGCATATTGTTGCATTGGAACCGTTAAAGCCTCACCAGGGCGTGAATATTCAATATCAAATATTTTAAATATTGGTCCTTGAATTATAAATGTCATTATCAATATTGTACCAAACAAAGCAAGATTTTGTTTCCATACTTTTTTGCATGCTAATAATAAGAATGGTATTGTTAATACTAAACCATATATCCCATTGTTTCTTATAAATATCATTATAAGAGTAATAATTGCGAACAAAACAGGCTTCCATTTTTTCTTATAGAAATTTTCTTTTTGATCAATTATATCTATTATTCCTACTATAACAAGAATTAAGCTCAAATGGAATAGCATTCCTTTTTCACATCTTACCACAAACCATCCATTTAAAGGATTTAATATTAAAAATAAGAATGTAACAATTCTCCATTTTAAACCTACATTTCTTTTTGCCATATAATATAAAACAAAGGAAAAAGTAAAGCTTGTACATATCATTTGGAAAATACTACACATAGCAACTCCATCTATAGAACTTCCAAATATTGCTTTTCCAAGGTTCCATATTCCACCAACTATTAAAGTGTATAATAATGGTTGAAAATTAGTATACTTTGCTTCTCCAGTAATCTGTAATATACTTCCTACACTATCTGTATTAACATTTCCAGGATAGTAATTTAGGAAAAATGGTATATATGTTATAAAAAATATTAATGCAACAAATAATAAAGATTTTATATTTCCGTCAAACAATTTCCATTTTTTGTTTGTATCAAATTTTTCTATTAAATATTTCATTTTATCAAATAATAAATGTACACAGTTTGTAAATATAATAAAATATGTTATCAATTTAATAAATGAATATAATATAAACTTTTTACTTGCTGGGACACATGAATACATATATGTATTTTGAATATCACCAAGGTAATAACATATTGAGAAAATTATTCCAACACACATAGATACAATCCATAATCTTTTATTCCTATTTTTTAAATTATAATACAATAATATACTAATACCAATAATAAATATTAAGTATATCATATCATTTGCTCTAGAAGTGTATCCCATAAAATTGGTTTCTCTATTAAACTCTAATTTTAATCCTAGGGCAACAAATAATGCAAAAAAAATGCTAATAAATGTTTTATATTTTTTAATTTTGTTTTCTTTCATTTAACAACTCCTATATTTTAAAGTTCTTCTGCAAATCTTCTTTGCAATTTACTAAATATAAAATATCCAAGTAAGCATACAATAATTCCAATTACAAGAACCATTGCCATTGAAGCTAAATCTGGCATTTGTTTATAATAAAATATATCTCTATATCCATTTATTACATATGTCATCGGATTAAATTTTAAAATCCATTGAAAGTTTTCTGGTATAGTATTTGGAGCATACACAATTGGTGTTGCATAAAATAATAATTGTAATGCTATACCTATGAAATGTTGTAAGTCCCTAAAATATACTGTAACACTAGATACTATAAAAGAAATTCCTATTAGTAACACATATTGTACTAGCAATACTAATGGATAAAATATTAAAAATTTGCTTAATCCCATTCCATATCCTAAAACAAAAGCTAATATTATAATTGTTGATATAATAAAGTTTATTGCCTCACTAGTTACTACAGATATTGGTAATATTTCTCTTGGGAAATACACCTTTTTAATTATATTGCCATTTTCAATCATCGTAAATGATGTTCTTGAAATTGCTGCAGAAAAGAAATTCCAAGGTATTAATCCACAACATAGAAAAACTGTATAATTTGGTAAATTACTTTTCATAATTAGTGGAAATACTATTGCATATACAGCAATTTGTAAAAGTGGATTTAAAAATGACCATAATATTCCTAATACTGAATTTTTATATTTTCCTCTTACATCCTTACTAATACTAGTTTTTAATAATTCTCTATATTCATATAACGATTTAAAAAATTTCATCTATTTCTCCCTTCTTATGCAGTTTCTTCTATATACTTTTCTATAACTTCATTTGTTTTTCCATCTAATTTTAAAACTCCATCGCATAACCATACTGCTCTATCACATAATTCTCTAGCAGAATCCAAACTATGTGTTACAAATACCATTGTTTTGCCTTCTTTTTTTAGTTGTTTCATTTTATTTATACATTTTTCTTGGAAATGTTGATCTCCAACAGATAAAATTTCATCAACTAACAAAATATCAGCATCAACATTTATTGCTACAGCAAAAGCAAGTCTCATAAACATTCCTGATGAGTATGTTCTTACGGGGTTGTCTATATAATCTCCTAATTCAGAAAATTCAATTATTTGTTCTAATCTGTCATCAATTTGTTTTTTTGTTAATCCAAATATTGAAGCATTAAAATATATATTCTCTCTTCCAGAAAAATCCGGGTGAAAGCCAGCACCAAGTTCTAGTAAAGATGTTAGTTTTCCATTTATAAGAATTTTTCCTTTATTAGGGTATATTATTTTTGTCATTAATTTTAATAGTGTTGATTTCCCACTTCCATTTACTCCAATTAGTGCAACTGCCTCTCCTTTTTTGATATTTAAATTAATTCCTTTTAAGACCTGTCTTACTTCTTTTCTATTTCTTTTCCAAAAAAGCATTTTTTCTTTTATACTATTAGCTTTATCTAAATATACATTAAATGTCTTATATACATCTTGGACTTCAATTGCATACTTTTCTTCATTTTCTTTCACTATTTTTGTCCTCCTCTTATCTTATGAATTCCTTTATATACTGTTCTCTTAAATTTTCCACTAAAGTTATATATTCCTTTTCCTATTGAAAATAATATTTTATGATTTTTAAATGTTTCTCCCATTCTTCTTTTAAATGTTTCTCTATCATATAATATATAATATATAAATCTTACAGGTTTACTGTGATGTTCTAAATCTGGATATCTATTATAATTTAAATAACCACTATATCCTTCATTTCTAGAAAATCCACCATAAATTAATTCCTGCATTGGTCTCTGATTTCTATACCCTAGTTCTTTGTTCCATTCAGTTGTCATTTTAACAGGTTCATTTAAGCGTACATCGTCTTCAAAATAAATAGCATTAAATATTGACTTGTCTATTTCTTTAGCAGAGTTGATATATGCCATTACAGGTAATGATACATAATATTTTTCATAATATAATTCTTTGATTTCTTCTCCAAATATTTTTGTGATATCCTGTATAAATTCTATGGCTGCATTTTGCATAATACTAATTATAAATTCTTCCTGATATGTTTTATCATATTTTTCAAATATAGGTTCTACTTCGTTTCCATTGATATTATAACCTATACAAGATGGTGCTAAAGCTGAAACCATTGACTCATAAGCAAATCCTGTAGCTGATGGTTTACCACTAAAGAATGTTTTTAATTTAAAACTTGCCATATCTGAATGTCTAAATGCTTCATCTTTATTTACATTTAAGAAAAAAGTATCTATAGGTTTTTTACATAAATTTGACAAAAACAATTCCGGTCTTGCACTATATCCAACATCGAATGTTGCTGACTTATTTTCATAAAATTTATCAAAATATGTTTTTAATTTTGATAAATTATTCATATGTTTTTGTTCATCATATAAATTATCAATAACTACCTTGATAAATATATTAAAGCTCATTATGTCTTTTAATTTTTTATCTATTTCTATGTTATTTTTCTTTAATATTTCTTCTATATCACAGTTTTCTTTAATACAATCTTTCAAATATTTTAATATTTCCCTTGGTGTATGTTTTGTTACATTTATACATTCTGGTAATTTATAAAAATCTAATTTGCTCATTATTGTTATTGGAACAAGAGCCTTTCTAGATACATACAAATATTTTTCTTCCGGTACATTTTTATAAAATTTTTTCATTATTTTATATGCTTCCATTGGTAAATATCCATCTCTAGCCATAAATACCATATTTGTATATCCTTGTCCTTCAGTTTCATCCAATAACCATTTTGATATACCAAACGTATACATACCCAATATATAATATCCAATTAAATATGGATCTGCATTAAAATCTGAATATTTATTAAATGCTGTAAAAGGATTATCAAAATATTTATTTGCTACAATTGCAAGCATTGTTCTAATTCCAACAAAATTCATTGCTGCTGCATTGTCTCTCCAAAAAGGCATATTTTGCATTAGCATTTTAGAAAATAGATTAACTTTTTCTTGATTTTGAGCAACATCTGTTGCCTTTGGTAAATGCATAGAATTTATTTTTAATTTTCTTGGAATCTCAACATCAGGTCCATAATTATCGCCTATATGTAACATTTGTGCACTTTCTATTTTTAAATCACTCAAAACATATTTAAATAAATCACCTTTTGATTTAGAAAGTTTTATTTCTGATGATAAGTATAATTTTTCGTTATCTATATAACCATTTTTTTCTAATATTTTATTTATTGTTTCTCTTGATAAATACATGTCAGATGTAAATATTACTTTTTTACCCATTGCTAATGCAAGAGTATATAATTCATATCCTGTATTTCTTCTTGTACAAAATCTAACTTCATATTCCATCTCTTTACTTTTTAATTTATCAAGGACATTTTTTTCAATTCCATATTCTGTTGCTATTGTGTCATAAATTTGGTCTAATGTGATTTCTTGGCATTCTTCATTTTCTATTCTTTCTCGTGCTAATTGTTCACAATATATTCTTATTTTTGAAAAATCCATACCTGTTGCGCCATTTGTATATTCTCTAAAATATTTGTTTAACAATAAGAATAAATCTGTAGGTACAAAAAATGGTCTTTTTATTAAAGTGTCAAAAATATCAAAACTTACACACTTAATATTTTTATCACAAATCGCTAATTTTATTTTTTCTAGTCCATCATTCCAATCTGTTGTTACTGTATAAAAATATTCGGCATTACTTATTTTTTCATCAGTTGGATAAAAGCTTTTTATCATCTCCATTGCTTTTTGCTTTTCTTCCTTATTCATTCCTGAAGATTCAACATAAAATTTTTGTTGATTTGCGTATAAACATTTCCATTTGTTAAATTTCATTTTATACATATCATATGAATTTACCTCTTTTAAAAAGTTTTCTACAAAATTAAATGATGTTGTTATATCTGAAATGTTTTTATTAAATTTTTTAAATGTCAAATCTTTTATAGATGTAGATGTCGTTTCATGTTTACAATAAAAAACGCAATCATTTGAAACCTTTGTAAGTCTTCTTGCATAATAGAATAATACTGTAGAAAATGCAAAATCTTCAGTCATTAATAAATGTGTTGTTATATTTTTGTAATGCTTTAATGCTTTTTTCCATATTTCCATTTTATAAATCTTATTCCATATTATATGCCAATCAAAAGATAAACCTTCTTGTTCAAAATATTGTTCTAAACAATCTTCACCTGCCAAATTTAAATGTTTTGTATCAAATAAATTATATATTTCCCTTCTTCCATCATCATATTCTAATACCATATTCCCCATAGCAATATCCGAATCATTTTCTTGAATATTATTTATTAATGTTCTATAATAATCTATTGAAACATAATCATCACTATCAAGAAATGCAATATAGTCTCCTGTTGCTATACTTGAACCAGTAATTCTTGCTTGGAATAATCCTTTATTTTTTTCATGTTTTATATATTTTACTCTATCATCAATCTTTTTATATTTTTCTGCAATATCTTCACAATTTCCTTGTGAGCAGTCATTTACAATTATAATTTCTATATTTTTATATGATTGTTCTAATAATCTATCTAAACATTTTTCCATATATTTTTCTGCATTATATACTGGTACTATAATAGATAATTTTTTGTTTTCCTTTATCATTTTGTGCTCCTTCCTTATCTTACATATCTTATATTTTATTTTATGACTTGTCAAGTTTATTTGGAATTATTGTTTTTAAATCTTTTATTCAGTTTTTCAAGGATTTTCCATCTTTTACTACAATATGTGCTTTCTGATTCAACTTCTGATTCACTTTCTGATTCACTTTCTGATTCACTTTCTGATTTGCTCTCTGATTCACTTTGGTTTTCGTTACATTTTTCATCTATTTTTTCCAGATATTCGTTATCAAATAATTCTTTTGTTCTTTTTTGATTTTTATCTTTTATTTCTCTATTCCATTCATCAATTGCTGTTATATTATCGCCTAATCCTACTGCATCTTCGAAATTTATATTACTAAATATTTCTTGATCTATAACATTTGGTGAATTTATATACATTTCATGTGGTAATGAAATATAGAATTTTTGATAATATAATTCATCTATGTTTTCTTTAAAAATATTTACAACATCAGTTATAAATTCCATTGCTTTATCTTGCATCACATCAAAAATGAATCTTTTAGCATAATCATTTTCTATTTTTTCAAATACTGGTCTTATATTTTCATTGCTATCAATTTCATATCCGATACATGAAGGAGCTGAAGTTGACATTAAGTATTCTCTTACTACACCTGTTATAGCAGGTCTGTAATCAAAGAAAGTATGCAATTTAAAATTTCCTAATTTCATATGTTCATATGCTTCTTCATTGCTTATATTAATGAAATAAGTATCAATTGGTTTTTGACATAATTTTGATAAATACATTTGAGCTTTAGCACTATATCCTATGTCAAAAGCACATGCTCCATCTATAAAAAAGTTTGAAAAATACTGTTTCAATTTTTTTACTAATTGTTCATGTTTATTTTTATCATAAAATTTTTCAATTATTAAATTCATATAAACATTAAATTCACTTTTGTTTTCGAATTTTTTATTTATATCAATTCCAATTTTATTGCATTCTTTTTCAAGGTTTTCTGTATTGTATATAATGTTATCAATAAATTTTAAAATAGTTTTTGGTGTATATTTATATATATCTATCAATTCAGACAATTTATAAAAGTCAAATTTTGTTTTTAATGTTATAGGCACTAATGCCCTACGTGAAATATACAAGTATTGTTCTTCTGGTGCATTATCATAATTTTGTTTTAATATTTGATAAGCTTTCATTGTCCAATACCCATCTCTTGCAAAAAATACTATTTTCTTATAGTTTTCTTTAATAGTAGCTTTTAATAACCAATCTGCAACTCCATATAAGAACATTCCTAAAGCATAATAACCTATCAAATTCGGATCAGCATTAAAGTCAGATTGATTATTAAAAGTTCTATATACATTATCAAAATATTTGTTAGCAACCAATGCAAGCATACATCTTATTCCCATAAAATTCAATCCATTTGAGTTATTCTGCCACATAGGAATATTTTGTTTATACACATTTCCCAATGCATTTGTGATGTTTTTGTCACAAAACAAATCAATTGGTTTAGCAAAAAGTTGTGCATCAATTCCTTGTTCTAATGCTTTTTCATAATCAGAATAATGATTATCACCAATATGAATTATTTTATTGCCATCTATATTCATGTCATTTATAACATATTTATATAAATCACCTGTAAACTTTGTTTGTTTTATTTCAGATGATAAATAAATTTTTTCAATATCAAATCCATTTTTACTAAGGATTTTCTTTATTGTTTCAATCGGTAAATACATATCAGAAATACATATTATTTTTTTATCAAGATATTTTGCAAGTTCATATATTTCCATTGCTGTTTTTCTTGCATAACAAAATTTGATTTCCAACTCTTGTTCTTTTTTCTTTAATTTATCAAGTACTTCCCTATCAATTTTTGTTTCTTCACCTATTTGATTATAAATTTCATCTAGTGTAATATCCTGTATTTTTGAATCAATACATATTTTTTTTCTTGCTGTCATTTCAGAATTCACTCTTATTTTTGAAAAATCTATTCCGGTTTCTGTCTCTGTAATTTTTCTAAAATAATCATTCATAAATGAAAATAAATCAATAGGGCTCCAAAATGGTCTAAGTATTAAAGTGTCAAAAATATCAAAACTGATTATTTCTATTTCTCTTGACATAATTTTTTTCTTTAATAATTCCAATTTATCATTCCAAGCAGTTTTCACTTTATTTATTATGCTATTTTCAAATTTGTTTTTGTCTTTTAAATATTCTTCACTTTTTTCGAAATAATAAAATAATACTTCATTTTCTACAATTCGCAATTTTTTTCCGTAATTAAAAATAAATTTTAAAAAATCATTTTTTGTTGGATTATCTTCATTTGAAATTTTTTCTATAGCATTTTGAAACAATTTTTTTGAAAATACTTTATTACTATAAATATTCCATAAAAAAGAAAGTTCAGCTTTTTTATTATATTCTTCTGCTATTTCTTCGTTTTCACATTCTATTAGTGATGCTTCGCTTAAGTTTAAATATGCACGTCCACCATCCGGATATTCTAAAATGCAATTGCTCATAATAATATCTGCTTGTTCTTTTTCTGCCTTATTAACCATTGTTCTATAGAAATCGCAAGTTACTTTATCCTCACTATTTATTATAGAAACGTAGTCTCCAACTATTTGTTTTTGATTTTTTTCAAGCGTTTTTAAAATATTATCATTTTCTATAATTACAGAATTAATATTTGAAAATTTGTCTTCTAAAGTTTTAATATAATCTTCTTTTTCTTTATTATAAAGCAATACAATGTTTATGTCTTTTATATAACTTTGTGTCATTATATTATTTAAACATTCTTCAATATTATCATTTCCTATGGCTATAATAGTAATTTTTTTATAATTCATTTTATTTTCCTTTCTTAAAGCAAAAATTCTTTGGTTTTATTATCCTTTTATTTTATGCAATATTTTTATAAAACCTCTCCATGCTGGAATTTTCCACAAATTTTCTTTCAATATTTCTTTTTTGTAATTCATGCCCTGCATAGAATATGCTCTTCCATAAATTCTTTTTTCATATTCTGTGCATTCCCATCTGTATTCTATTTCATCATTTTTTAGATTTGTTGTAATTAATTCTTTACAAATATTCAAGTTTTTATTTAAAGATTTTCCATTTTGAATCTTTATTTCATTTGGTCCTTGATACGTTTTTTGTAATATATTAGACATCTTTTCTATCATTTTATCTATTGTAAAATATTTGATAATTCTCTGTCTACATTTTTTTTCATACTCTTTTGTATTATCTAATATAGTATTTATACCATCTACATAGTCATTAACTTCTTCATTGCTATAAATCTCATTATATATATCTTTCTCATTTTGTCTAAGTTTTATAACTTTTCCAACATTATCATTTATTAATTCTTTTTGTCCACCAACATCTGCAGTAACCACAGGTACCCCCATGCTTAAAGATTCATAAGATGTTAAAGCAAGCCCTTCTTTTATTGAACAATTTATAGTTACATCACTAATTGCATATATTTCGGCAGTATTTTTCATATTTCCAGTGAATATAATATCATCATATATATGCATCTTTTTTGCTTTTTCTTTCATTTTATTTAATAGATTTCCATCACCAACTACCATAACTTTAAAGTCTTGTCTTGTTTCTTTTAAACTTGCTATTATTTGTAAAAGTAACATAGGTCTTTTTTGTTCTGAAATTCTACAAATATATGATAAAACTTTTTTATTTTTTTCTATTCCTAAATATTTTTCTTTTAATTGCTCTTTATTATATTTTTCTGCTGAAAATGTCTTTTCGTCTACTCCTATATACACAGTTTCTACTTCTTCTTTGTTTTTCCCAAAATAATCTATTAGTATTTTTCTACTATTATCATTGCATACCAAAGTTTTATCTATTATTGATTCATACATTGCAGAATATCTTGAATATCCACCATTTTTATTATACCATTCTTCCATATGTACATAATCAAGAATTGGTATTTGTGGAAACATCGCCCTTATATAAGGTAATGCAGAGTATCCAAATTTACTATTTGAATTTAATATTACATTTATATCATTCTTTTCAATAATATAATTTATAAATGCAGGCCAATATTGCATGTCTAAAAATGATGTCAAATCATAAACTGTTGCAATCTGTTCACATCTTTCATTTTTTTCAAAATACTGTCTTAAAATATTTTTATTTGGTTCTGTTGTTATTATTGTTACAGAAAATTTATTTTTATCTAATCCTTTTACTAGATTTAGATTAAATAAATCTGCCCCTCCTGTTATCATCCAAGGAATTATAAATAATAGATTTATTTTTTCGTTTTTATTAACCCTTTTAGGAACAATAATTTTGTCTACCTTATCAGGTATAATTTCATAATTATAATTATATTTTGGATATTGTATTGCCTCAATTTTTTCATTTATTTTACTTGCAGTTTCATTTATTATTTCTAAAGCTCTTTGCTTATTAGCATTAGCTTTTTGCAATTCCCCTGTTTGTTTTCTCCTATACCATTGTCCATAAAAACTCATATGGACTGGTTTTTTTCCTTTTGCTAATAATTTTAGCCAAAAATTCCAATCTTCATTAACAGATTTTTCTCTAAGCCCGTATCCATTTACTTCTTCAAAATCAGTTTTTCTAACAAAAGCTTCTGATATCATGTCATTTACTTTTTTTTCTTTTTCTGAATCAAAATATTTATTCCATACATATTCTTGTCCTTCAAACCCAAGTGAATCAGAATATGCCCACGCAGCATCTTTATTAGTTTCTAATGTCCAGTATGCACATTCTAAAAAAGTTGGTTCAATTAAGTCATCATCATCTAAGAACATTAAATATTTACAACTGTTTGAAGCATATTTAGCACCATAGTCTCTTGTTGCTGCTAATCCCTCATTTTTTTTATGCAATACTTTTATTCTTTTATCCAACTTTTCTATTTTTTCTAATCTTTTTAAAGAGTCTTCATTTTTAGAACCGTCATCTACTATTAGCACTTCATAATATGGAAATGTTTGATTTAATACACACATAATTGTTTGTTCAATATATTCTTGGCTATTATAAGATGGAATAATAACAGAAATTACTGGTTCATGTTCAATATATTTAATTCTATTTTCTTCTATTTTTCCAGGCTCCAATTTAAAATTAAAATCATTCATTAAAATATCTCCTACTTATTATCTTTTTTCTTAAATGCAAAAAATTTACTTATAAAAAAGTTCAAGATTATAATTATCACATTTATTCCTAGTTTGCTAATAAATTCTGGAATCGGCGTTTTAAATAGTAGCATACATCCAAAAAATTCTATAAACATTGTAACCGCTCTTCCTGCAATAAATTTACAAAATTCATTAAAATTTTCAATAAATCCTTTAGCATCTGTATGAAAAACCCATTTTCTATTTGTAAAATAAGCAAAAATTATTGATAAAGGTATAGCAATAAGATTTGCAATATTTCCATCAATCTTTAATAATCCATTTAATATAGAAAATGTAATTAAATTTACAAGTGTTGTCAAAACACCAAAAACTATATATAACATTACGTCTTTATTTAATACTTTTTTTATTAATTCTTTCATTTTAAATCCTTACTTTATTTTTCAATATTTATTTCTTTATTTATAATATATTGTGGTCTTCCTTTACTTTCATCATAAATTCTAGATATATACTCACCAATCATCCATAAAGAGATTAATATAACTCCACTAAAAAATGTAATTGCAACCATTAATGAAGTCCATCCTGGTGTTAAATTATTCCATTTAAATATAAATGATAATAATGCATATATTAAAATTACAAAAGATATACAAATTGTTAAAACACCAAGTCCTCCAACCATTTTTAGTGGTTTTGTTGAAAAACCTATAATTCCATCTGATGCCAATTTTAGCATTTTCTTTAATGGATATTTTGTTTTTCCAGCAAATCTTTCTTTTCTTTCATATTCAAATGCTTTTTGTTCAAAACCAACCCAACTAAATAACCCACGTAAAAATTTATTATGTTCTGGTAATGAATTAATTACATCTACTACTTTTCTATCTACAAGTCTAAAATCTCCTGTATCTTTAGGTATTTCAACATCAGATAAAGCATTTAAAGTATTGTAAAACATTTTTGCTGTTAATAGTTTAAATTTAGATTCTCCATCTCTTGTCTTTCTCTTTCCATAAATTACTTCATTTCCATTTTCCCATAATTTTAGCATTTCAGGGATTAATTCTGGTGGATCTTGTAAATCCGCATCTATTATAACTATTGCATCACCAGTTACATATTTTAATCCAGCCGTTACTGCACATTGATGTCCAAAATTTCTTGAAAAAGAAATTACTTTAACTCTTTTATCATTCTCTGCAATTTTTTCTAGTATTGATAGTGTTTTATCTTTACTACCATCATTTACACAAATTATTTCATAATCATAATCTTTAATATTTTCTAATACTTTAGTCATTTTATTGTAACATTCTTGTGCTACTTCTTCTTCGTAATACATTGGTATAACTACTGATATTTTTTTCATTTTATTTTCATTCCTTTCTTACTAGATAAAAGTCTTATTTTTATATGTGTATTATATCCCATATTTTAACTTATTGTCAAACCTACTGCTTTCTTTTCAAATACCAAAATAATAAAAAATGTTTAATTGCATACAATCTCTTTTTAAAAAGAACACCCTTCATATTTTTATGTAAAATTTCCTTAAAATACATATAATATCCAAAAGGATACTTCTTAAATTGTTCCATAATATTTTTAGTATAGCCCTCATCCTGATACTCGCAAATCATAATTGGTTCATTAATACATGCCATTTTATATTTTTCATCCATTTTATGATACATTCTAGCCTCTGTAACAAACTTTTCACCATGTTCTAACTCATGTTTAAATTGTTTTCTAATAACTGAATAAAAAACCAAAGCCTTTTCTCCATCTTCTCCCTCTTTAAAATACAAATCAAACATTGTAGTCTTTTCATTCTTAAATAGTTGTCCCATATTTTGTCCTTTAGTATCGTATTTTAAAAAACACATTCCATATAATTCCTGATTTTCATTTGGATATTTTTCATAAGATTCCTTAATTATCTTAACTGCATCATCAGAAAAATAATCATCAGAATCACAATCAACTATCAATTCTCCGGTTGCTTGTCCTACCAAATTATTAATTGCAACCATTTTCCCTTGATTTTCCTGGTAAAAATATTTTATATCTATTTTGCCTTGTTTTATGTATTCTTTTATTTTTTCTTCTGTATTATCTGTTGAGCCATCATTCATTATAAGCCATTCTATTTCTACTCCATAATTCAAATTTTCTATCAAGCTCTTATATAAATTATCCAACAAATTAGATCTATTATATGTTGGTGTCAAAACTGAAATTTTCATACTTAATCACTCCTCCAGGGCCACTTGGGGCGTTTCCAAAAGTGTCCAAAAAGAACCGTCCCTATTGGACAAATAATTTTTCCACTTTTTCTATTATTTTGCTATTGTCATATTCATTTGATACATTTTCATTAGATTTATTTTTTCCTTTTGAAATTACATTTTTTAATGTTTCATATATTCCGTCAAAATTATTTGGAACTATATATGCTTGTTTGTAATTTTCAACCGCTTCTCTTGCTGCAGTATCTGTTATTAGAATTTCTTTGCCTAGTATTTTAGCTTCTTCTAAAACCATTCCATACCCTTCAAATTGTGATAATAAACAAAAATAATCTGCTGCCTTCATATATGGATATGGATTTTCTTTTTTTCCTAGTAAATGAAATGTATTTTGTACTCCATTTTTAATTATTTTTTCTTCTAATTTTCTTTGTTCTGGTCCTTCTCCTACCACATAAAAATTATGTATAAATCCATTTTTTATCAATTTTGTATGTACATCAATAAGTCTATCTATTGCCTTTTGTGGCACCAATCTTGCAACAGTAACAAAATTTAATGTTTCTTTATCAAAAGTCACATCTAATTTTTCATTTGATTTTTGTATAACCATATCCTTGTTCAAATAATTATATATAACATCTTTTTTTATTGGTTCTAAGTTTGCATTTCTTAAATCTGGATACTGTTTTCTAAATTTCTTTAGATTATCTCTACTAACAAAAATAATTTTATCATATTTAGAATATATTTTTCTATCAACTTGTCTTTTTATTTTTGCTTTAAAATCATTTCCAAATACTAATGAAATATCATTATGAACCCAAGCAATTTTTCTTGTTTTTTTATTTTTTACACTAAATAATCTAGTTATAGGGCCTTCTAAAAAGGCTATTTCTACATCATAATCTCTTTTTATATATTTCTTATAAATATGTTTTTTTATAAAAAGTATTTTTAATGGTATAATTTTTTTCTTTAAATTTGATAAATTATTGTATTTTTCTTTGTACAATGTTTTATGTTTTACATTAGTATATAATTGTCCTTCTAATTCTCCACCACCATATAATGTAAATATTGTAACATCATATTTTTTAGATAATTCATTTGCCAAATCTACCAAAACTCTTTCTGCTCCTCCGAAGAGTTAATCCTGTTATTCCAAATAAAATTTTCTTCATTATTTTATTCCTTTCAATTTTACATCTTGCTCTATATTTTTTCTTTTAATTTTTTGCATTTTAATAAATAATATTGTATTTATTGAAATTATCATTATTACTGAAGAAGAACTGAAAAATGTATATCCAGATAATAATGATAAAGCAAATGCCATAGCTGAGCCAAACCATAAAAATACATATTCACTATCAATTTGTTTTATATATTTTATTCCATAATATAAGCTTGATAAAAATATTGCTAAAAATGGACCCATATATAGTAAAAATCCTATTACTCCAAAATTTAATAACATTGAAACTAATTCCATTTCAAGTACTAATTCACAGAAGTTTGCAACATATCCATTTCCAAATAATATCATTAAAATACTTTTTTGATTTTTTATTAATACAACATTATAAATTAGTTGTTGCATTCTTTGGTCATTGTTCTTAACTTGTAGCTTATTTGCTATATTATACAAATCTAATATTGATTGTTTTTGTGCTTCAGACATATATCCTTCTTCAATTTCATTTTTTTCTATTTGTTCTTTAATTTTTAATGTACTTCCAGTTATATGTGCATTTTCTTGACTTGTTTCATCGATTATATCAGATTCAATATCTTTTAAGTGTTTTCTTCTTTGCAATGTTGTTGAACCACATCCTATAATAATTAAAATAATTATAGCAATACCAGTAATTCCAATTATAAAAAACTTTTTATCTATTTTCTCATTTTTTAAAATATTAAATAATACTTCAATACCCATATATAAAGCAATTATGATTATAAATCCAAATAAACCAGCTCTTGTGCCTATTAACATACTTAAAAATATTCCAACTAATACTAATATAGGAATTACAAATTTTCTATATTTTTTGTTCTTTACATATGGCAAATATATAAACATTGTTAATAATAATATTGCACTTATACTATTTCCAGACTCAAACCAACCTTTATAGCCCATACCTTCTATATATGTATGTGATGACGTTTTTGTAAGTATTGATATATATATTGAAATTATATATATTCCTGCTGCTATTAAAACACTTTTTTTCATTTTGTCTATATTTTCTTCTTTAAAAACCACTGTAAATATAATTAAGTTTATTATCATAAATGTATAGTTTATTATATATTGTAATTCGTGTGTCTCTGTTCCAAAACTCATCCCTGTTTTTACTTTAGAAAACAAATAGATATGTATTAGTGCATATACTGCATACACTAATCCTGTTATTAATAAATTTTTTTTGAATTTTTTGTCTTTTTTTATAAAAAGATATAATATCACAAGTGTTGGTATTAATGGTCTTATTATTGTTGATGGTGATAATTTTGTATTAAATGTGTTTCTAAATATAAAACTTGTCATGTCTAATATTGGACATAAAATTATAAATGCACACATTATATTTTCTAATTTTATTTTATTTTTCATATTTATTTCCTTTTCATTATTATTGATAATATAGTTGCATAAATTTTATATGTGGTTTTATTTATAGATTTTAAATATAAATTTTTCTTGTTTTTGCTTTTGTTTAGTATTTCATTTTTCTTCCAATCAGGAAAATTTGTATATACCTTGTTCCATGTCATTTCTAATAATTCTTTTCTTATTTTTGAGTCTTTTATCTTTACTATTCTTAAAAATGAACTGCAAAATGCGTATCTTACATATACATATTCTAATTCTTTATAATATTCTGTATACATATTATTTTTCTTGTAATATTCTATTACATGTTCCATTACGTCAAATATCTCTGCATTTCTTTTGTTTTGGATATTTGTTATAGAACCTATTCTTTGTATGTAATGTACCATTGGAGTCTTACAAAATGATACTTTTTCTAAATATGGTATTAATTTGTATGTAAATTCTACATCTTCGTATCTGTATCCTTTTGGGAACTGAACTTTTGATTTTTCTAATATTTCTCTTTTTATTAGTTTGTTCCAAGCTACTACTCTTACTTTTTCCAGCATTTCATGTTTGCCATTATATGTTGTTCCTACATCTATTCTGGACTTATTTGGATATTCCCATATAAAATTACATTCTACCATATCGCTATTTTCTTTTTTTGCTATTTCATACATTTCTTGATACATTGTTGTTTCTACATAGTCATCTGAATCTAAAAATGCTATATATTCCCCTTTGGCATATGGAATAGCATAATTTCTTGCATCTGAAAGTCCTCCATTTGCTTTTTCTAAATAAACAATTTTTGTTGGATACATTTCTTGATATTTTTTTACTATATCTATAGTTTTATCTTTAGAACCATCATTTACAAGTATTATTTCTATATCTTCTAATGTCTGATCTACAAGTGTTTGTAAACATTTTTCTATGTATTTTTCTACATTATAAAATGGTACTATTATACTTACTTTTGGCATTTTAGTTATCCTTTCATTTTTTCTACTTATATGCTTTGTTTAAAATAGTTTTTCGATTTTTTCAAGTATTTCTTTATTATATTGTTTATAGTCGAATTTTTCTTTTATTTCAAATCCATTTACTATAAAAAGTTTCATTTTTTCGTATATGTCTTTTGTGCTTTTTTCTGTTACATATCCATATTTGTTTTCTACTTCTTTATAATCTGATACTTTTGTTGTTATTATTGGTTTTTCTAGTATGTAACTTTCCAAAAATACTACTGGATATCCTTCGTAATCTGATGTTAGTACTACACAATCTGATATTTTAAAATATGGATATGGATTTTGTTTTCTTCCCAAGAATAGGATGTTATTTTCAAGTTGTTTTTCTTTTACTTGTTTTTTGTATTCTTCTGTTTGTGGTCCATCTCCAATAAATAGTATTTGAAAATTCAAATTATCTTTTTTTAATAAAGAAGCGGCATCTATTAGTCTACTTAGTTTTTTCTGTCTTTCTTCATGTCTTCCAACATTTATAAAAGTAGTTATTTTGCAATCGTTATTTTTCTTTATTATTTTTAGGTCTTCTTCTGGTACTTTTTCTTCAGACATTTTTATGATTTTTTTAGCATCTATCAAGTTGTTGCATACCATTGTTCTTTCTTTCATTTCTGGAAATGCTTTTATAAAGCTTTCTTTTCCTTCTTTAGAAACAAAAACTACTTTTCTAAATTGATTATAATTTCTATCTATAAAGAACTTTTTCATTTCAGTTTCATTTCCATGGAATAATGATAAATAATCAGCATGTCCCCATAAATAGCAATTTTGTGATGCAGTTCTAGCTACAAATGATGCTGGTAAAGAGTATGTTGCAAAACATGCAGAAAAGTCAAATTTGTTTTTATGTTTTATTGTAAACTTAATTTTTTTAAATAAATTTATTAGTTTTCTTTGTATTATATTTTTGCTATCTGATGGTGCATATTTTATTATTTTTATTTGTGGGTTTATTTCGTTTAAAAATATACCTTGTTTTTTTTCTAGTACTAGTGTTATATCATAGCCTTTTTCTTGTAATTTGTTTACTAGTATTACAAGTGCTTTTTCTATTCCACCTAAGTCTAATGAATATGCTCCAAATAGTAATTTTTTCATACTTTGTTTTCTCCTTTTTAGGTTGTATAAAAGTTTATTTTTAATTATTGCATTTGTCTGTCTAATTTTATACTTTTTTTGCCTATTTATCAATAGTTTTAACAAAAATTATTAATTGATTTTATATAAAATTGTTACAATTCACAGTCCGTAAAATTATTATTTGTGTGGCACCCTCTTCCCCTTGGGTAATTATATATA
>UMCH01062584.1_pt1 | contig 39860 bp, 52 predicted proteins | sample 1964201 | NCBI WGS metagenome assembly UMCH01 (sample SAMEA4835965, study PRJEB28245) | human gut metagenome | biome: gut microbiome; material: fecal sample | place: Denmark | collected 2008 | reverse complement strand
TATTCGGTAACCCAGCAGCAATATAGCTGCCGACTTCCGAAAGCGTTGTGGTTCCTTCGAGGAACCGATGATGCGTATCTGGAAGAGTGAAATGTGCTGAATCAACACTGCCACATTTTGTCCCCAGGACTTCGAAAAGTTCTGGATACTCTGTCCGGCTTAAGCTTGCGCCATTGCAAAGCAGATACCCGTCCGGGATTGTGGTGCCCAAATAGAAGATGACAGAGCCGATGGGCACAACCGTTTTGCCAAAATTCTTGAGCGCGTCCAACAATTGATCAGTTTTTGTTTGATCAAGGGCGAGCCCATTGCCGACAATTACCGTTGCGAGTGACTGTGCGACCCAATGAAACCAAGGAGCGCCCGGGAGAGTGGGCGGAATTCCTTTTGATGGATCTCCGTTTGTAGGGTATCCGGAACTGACTAACGCAGTCAGATCGGGAGGTGTCTCAATCGCATTTGCCGTCCATTTAGTTGCATAGTTAGTGACAGTCATTATTAAGCTCCTTGGTATTCAAAAATTGCAGTGACATGCGCAGGAATCAGTTCGCGCATTAAGCATTCAAAAAGTCGATCTCCCCAAACCGAAAGAGGCTGATCGACTGTCCACGTTGTGTTGAAAATTCGTTGTGTCGAAATTGCTTTTACCTTCACTCCCATCGAGTACGCTGTATTCCATTCGGTTCCGTAGAGTCCCTTGTCAACTGAGTCGTTGACGGTGAACGCGGAGTAGGTGACGATTTCCGCTTCATAGCCGAGCGTTTCAGCCATATCCTTGAAGAACTGGGCCGTTAAGGAGCTGCCGGACAGGATTTTTGCAATCAGCTCCCGACGTTTTTCTTCGAGTGTTGGATCAGACAAAGCTGACAGGCACGCAGAAGGAATGCCCCAATCGGTAAACCAGTGATCCAAGAGATCGAAGGACGTCCGGGGATCTGCCTCATCCAAAACTTTGTCGGCTTTAGCATCAATCCTGGCCAGCTCAATTGCTATGGAATGAAGGACTGCATCAAGCATGCTGCCCGGCACTCGTTTCCAGATGGGCCCGCGCGGTAGCAGACGATCTAATGCCAGGTCATAATCATCTACAGTGAACATTTACACCTCACTGATAGGTAATAGTTCCGGGAATCAGTATTTCGCCCGTAGCCGCATTGACATCATCCGTGGGAGAAACAATCCGGAAGGATTTGATCTCTTCAACACTGGCTACTGCACGATTGAGTGCAGTTAAAAGCACCTTTGTGGCCGGCTCAGCCTCTGTTCTAATAACGGACTGAATGGCGCTCTCCAGTTTTGCCCTGATTTCAGGTGAATCCGGAGTGATGTCCAAAGTCATGTTCAAAGACTTTGGATTAGGTGCCACAACCGTGAGGATTGTTGTCACCGGCATGAGGGCCTCGATATGATTTTTGACGCGCTCAACCATGACGGAAGAGGGGATTCCGGTCTCGGTGAGGCCATCAGTCATAAATCTGACGGATACATGGCCGGGGCCTAGCTCGAGCGGGTAGCACCATGCTCGCGTAACTCCCGGGACCTTCAAGGACCATGCAACGTAGTCGGTTCGGGTTCCGGCTTTAGGAGGATTTCGCATCCGGAAAAGCAAACGGGAGCGAAGACTCTCATCATTTTCGATATCCGATCCGCCGGACGTTGCAGAAGACGTTGCTTCAGTCTCGATGCCAACAACTGGTGAAACTAGTGAAAGGATAGTTTCCGCCGGGATATTTCCGGAAGCCCCTGCATTTACCGCAATAATCGGAGCCGTGTTGTTTGAACTGGCTGCGGTGGTTTCAAACTGAATTTCATCTTCTGTCTGGAGCAGAGTTCCGGAAGGGACGGTTCCCGAACCAGAAAAAGTCACGGTGCCTTCTGCTGCCGTGGCTTTCTTTCTGTAGATTCCGTACTCTGAAGCTCTGCGCTCCAGATATGGTCCTTCAGCCGTGGTCGCGAAAATCTGTTTAGAAACATACTCGATGTATCCATACAAACTGTAAGCCGCACCTGCAAATACGCGTGAAAAAACGGTGATTAGCGAGCGGCGAAGAACCCGTTGTCCATAACGACTTTCCGCGTCAGTCTTTATCCGGTCAATAAGCTGATTTAATGTTGGTCTTTGAAAACTCATGGCATATCCCAAAGATTTTGAAAACGGGCCTGTAGGGTTTTGGCGTCGCCCGGACGTATGACTTCGATAGTCATATCCAGGCGCCCGTTATCTCGATAAGTTTTGACGTCAATTTCCTGAGCTAATGCGTCGGTGAGCATCCATTGGAGAGACTCCTCCGCGTACTCTCGCGCCCTAGCTGCCACCTCATCGGTGAGTTTTTCCCGCTGCAGCAGCCATAGCCGGGAGCCGATTCGGTCATTGGTTTCATCGGCGAATGTGTCTCCCCACCAACCCTGTCTCCGAGGAATTTCGACGCCATCGTCATCGTTGCTGCGACGCCAAGAAAAAAGGCTGATGAGCAGTGCCTGGACTAACTCATCAGCCTGATATTCAGTAATATCGGCCTGTTTGCCGTTAATAAAACATTCCATCAAACCTCCTTCTTATTTATCAGGAGCAGGGCCATGGTCATGTGTATGGTTATCGAGAGACACTCCGTTGGCCGTAACGTCCCCCGTTGTAGTCAGATCACCGTCGACTGCAGCGCCACTGCCTCCGGAAATGGCCAAACCGCCTGAGCCCTTGATTAAACCGTCGACAATTAACTGACCATGGATATTTATCTTCGGCGCTGTTATGTCAACATTGCCTGTACTGGTCAGAGAAGTAGAACCGCCGACTGAAGCAACTAGATCTTTGGGAGTCTCTATAAGCAGGTTTTCTCGCGTGAAATAGACCTTTTGACCTTGATCATCGTAAATAGCTACCTCTCCGGGCTTCATATTCGTGAGGCGATACCGGCGGTCGGCCACACAAAAAATGATTCCGTTTGACCTATTGCCGTCAAAAAACATTGCAAAGGCCTCGGCGTTGCCATCCGTTTTTGGTTCAGAGGTAAAACCGTACGGCTCAACATGCTCCAGTTCGCTCCGGACCTCTCCAGCAAGAAATTCGGCCTGCAATTCGCGCATTTTTTTAGCCGAATTTGAGAGCGTAACAACACCCCTAGCCAGCATGTCCTGGATCTGCTTTACAAGATTCATATATGAAAAAAGCCCGCGATTTGCGAGCTTTCTGATAAAGAAATTTAAGATTTAGAAGGTCTGTTTCCAGCCTTTTTCGGGATGGAATACATCTTTTTCAAAAGTTTTTTGAGAACCGTCCTTTAAGGTGACGGTTACTTTGTTATCGTTATCGAAACGAATAGATTTGACTTCATTATCTTCCTGGGAAAAATAGCCTTCCGGTCTTTTCACTGGCTCTAACTTGTCACAATCGATCATTCCGGTTTGTGGATCCATCAGACTTTCAAAATAACCATTACCAGCAAAGGAAAGCTCAGCAAAGCAGAAAAATAATAAGAAAACTACTTTCTTCAGCATTCAAACCTCCTTTACCGCCGATCCACAGTGCTATTTTACCGCCTCCCATCCAGTTGACCCTGAATTGTTAGTGTGAGATTGTTTCACCTCTACTTTAGCAGCCTGTCTTTCATAGGCACCAGGGCTGATTGTTCCGATCTCGGAAATAAGTCCGGAGGAGTCGATAGTAAAGGTTACTGAGTGGATCAAAAATACTCCGTCTATTTTGAGAATTGGGTCATTTATCTGAACTTTCATGTTTGGAAGCCATAGAGCTTTATTCTGCTGTCGCCATCCTTGCACCCTATGACTAGTTTTAAATAGCTGGGCACGTCTAAAAGCAGCTTCAAACTTAGCTCTATTAGATGCGATAGTTTCTGAACTTTGTCCAGTATCCTTGATTACTAACAAGCGGTATCTCTGCACAGCAGGATCATAGGCGATTCCTTTATCTTGACTCGCTTTTTTTCCATACTCAAGATCCGACCCCTTATGCTGCCCTAAAACGGCATAGGTGCTAAATACCTTAGACAAGTCAAAATTTGAGGTACCACTTAAAATATTTTTCCCTACTTCCAGGTATTCAGAACAATTACCTTTTTTCCCAGGTTCAGTGATTACCAAATCTCCATACTCGTTATCGGTTACTATAAGATTTTTCTTTGTCAGAAGCCGATTGATCGAGTCGAATACTTTTTCACCGGGATTTACCGTGAAATTGGCAATCTTTGAATTTAATTCCTTAACCTCGCAAATCACTTTAATTCCATAAGGCGCACAAAGGTCAGAAATTATTTGTTCAGCTGTTTGGTTATGCCAACTGGTATTTACAGTTTTTGAGGGTTTGACAGTATTAACCGGCTTCTGCGGTTTATCTGTCTTAACGTCCTGCCATTGATCCTCGGATTGCGAGCCTGAAGCTGGTGATTTGGCTGTGATTGCTGCCCAAGGAGAGCAACAATCGACAAGATCAACGGTTTTAGATTTTCCTTGTACCTGAACAGATACACTCTTTGCGTCATACCGTATCGGTGTTGACGTGATGTATCCAGTACAAACCGTGGTTTCTCCAATACGTAAAGTTACTTTCTGGCCAGGCTGAAGTCTTGAGAAATTCTTATTCCCGGGAAAATTATCCGTGACCGCTACGACAAAGCCACGGCAAATTTGTTCTATTCCAATTTCGATCCGGGCGGATTTCCAGCCTTCATACCGGACACCATCGACTTCAATCGATACCTTATTGAGGTCTCCCGTGGAATCGCTCTTATCGTTCATTTACTCAGAATCCTCAATTCACTAGGGCAAAAAGCACTGTGTTTTACTTTATTTCGGGTCACGATTTCCTGAAATCTCCGGGAATCATCGTAATAGTCATAAGCCAAAACAAGTGCCGGCTCAATCTGCGGGGTTTCGATGTCCAGCAGACGACTAAGACCTTCAGCTTTCGTTGTTAGGTTTGAAAAAACAACCGAGCGTGCGTCGAGCAAAGTCATAAACATCGAATCACTGATAAAAGGATTCTCCAGTTCAGCGTCAATTGCCGTAAGAAGCTGATCCCGAACTTCCAAAATCTCATCAACAGAAGTAGTGACGTATTCTTCGGACTGCTCAGTGTTTTCAAATTCATCGGACGGATCCGAGACATCCATATCCGTGCCGATGAGGGTACTCGCGCCGACAGCATTAGCCAGAAGCAGCTCCCGCGTTAGTGTCTCGATGGCGCTGGAATCTTCCAGAGTCTCAGCTTCGATGTCACTTGTCACTGCGGGCATTGCTGCCAGCTGTCGCGTGTGACGATTTAACGAGTCAGATTGAGTTGTTCCGGCAATTTGATTCACAATTCCGGACCAACGGGCCTGAGTTGACGCGAATCTGGAAAGCCCCAGAACGGACGCGAATTTGTCGGCAAACGTCCGGGGATCGTCCAAAAGAAGCCCTGAAGCCTGCTCAGCAAATGTCGTGACCTCATCGACCACGTCGAACATTTGCGCCAAATCAGAGCTGGAAATAACTCCGAGAGTTTCAAGCAGAGTGCCGTTAATCGCTGATTGAACTAAGGAATAAACCGCACTCTGCTTAAAGCGATCAACAAAATCTCCGACTGCACCAATTCCAATCTTGTCCGCTAACTGCCGGGCCAAGGTCGGTCCGCTCGTTAGCATATTGGGGAAGGACAACTCTCCGGCTTCAACAAATGTGATGTCCAATGAGCAGTACCGCAACTCGTTACTGCTGTAACTGATACTGCTTGCATCAAACACTGTTACCGTCAGAGCGCCCTCGACCGGGTGAATAAAGGTTCCCGGGCCGGGCGACAGCAGGGCTTTTTCTAATCTCTGGGCCTTTGCATCGCAGTCATCACCTACTAAGAATGCCGAGACCTTATACATTGTCGCGCCCTGGCCGAGGTCTTCGACATACGGAATGTCACGCTGAGGGTACTCATGCAAGACTTTTCTACGCCGAATCGTTTTTGAAACAGTGGCAACGTGAAACGGAACACCTTTGTATGAGCTGTTCCGTAGGTTTCTGGTGAAAATTGAGGTCATTGTTAATCTCCGCCGATACCTCTGCCGGAATGGCCGACGTCTCCGGAAATTCTCAAGTTATCACTCGAAGTGGCTTCCGAAACGGTGGCTTGAGCGCCTCCGGTGGCAGTGACTTCGATCTTCATCGTGCCTTGCATCGACTGGGGAGCCGCAGCAATCGGAGCAGAGGCATAAATTCCGGAGTTCGGGACCCCAGCCACCGCTAGAGCAGGCTGGCCAGCTACCGGAGCAGCGGTCTTGTTATCTGTCCAACCTAATTTTTCAGCAATGAAGTTCATCCCTTTTTTGAAGGAATCGGGCAACATGCTCATTAAATCCAGGTTAGAAAAGAAATTCGTGAACGAGTTTCCGATATTGGAGAGGATGTTTCCGGCATTTTCAAGCATTTTCGGCCCGATCTTTTTCACAGAATCCGGAAGCAGGTTGAAGCTGGCTCCGAACGTCTTACAAAAGCCGTCGGTTATCTGCTTCAGATCTAAGTTGAACAAACCCTTGAATATGGTGATTACGCCATCAGCCAAGTCAATGAAATACTTTTTGATGTTTTCAATGACGGGGCTGAGAGTGGAGTAAATCGACTCCCATAGGGATTTGAAATACGGGCCGACCGTATCCCAATTGGAAATAATCAGAGCAGCGCCTGCAGCAATGCCCGCGATGACCATGCCAATCGGGGATGCTAGGAAGGCGATGCCGACGGTTTTCAGGATCGAAAGAAGCGACCAGAAAGACGAACCTAACGTCATTACCGAGCCGATAAAGTTTGCAATGCCGATCACCAGTTTCCCGGCAAACAGGCCTGCAATAACCTTTAGTACCGTCTCAAAGCCGCCGATCGAATCAAAAAACCTGCCGATAGCGTCAAACGCCGCCGAACAGGTATCTGCCAACCGCTGAAAGTCTATCTTTTGGAGCTTGTCGGCAAATGTGGCCACGGCCTGAGAGATTCGGTTTGAGAATGCCTCTTTGTTTTTGGCAATGAACTCAGTCAGATTATTAATAATCGGAGAGAGTACCGGAGCGAGTTTTGCGCTCAGAGTGTTGCCAAACGCATCAAAAACCATCCCCAGTTCGGAGAATCTGTCGCCTAGATCTGCCGCAGCCTTAACATCCGCTCCGGACATTGCGATACCGAGCTTATCTGCACGTTCCTCCATTGCCTTCAGGCCTTCGGCACCGCCCTCCAGCATCGGAACAAGGCGCTGGCCTTCCTCCCCGAAGGCTGCAATCATCATCCGAGCACGAAGGCCTGCATCGGTATTGCGCTGAATTGCGTTCGCAAATGCCGGCATCACGTCGGCTGCTGTCCGGAGTTTGCCATTAGCATCCTTTAAAGAGATGCCCAGTTTACGGAACAAGGATGCCAAATCCTCATTCTTCCCGGCAGAGGCTTTTGCGATGTTTTCGTTCAGTTTTGCGAGTGACTTATCCAAAATGTCCGTGCTGGCTCCGGACAAGTTGGCCGCATACCTGAGCTTTTGAAGTCTTTCTGCTGAGACTCCGACCCGCACTGAGGCTTTGTCGATTGAGTCTCCTACTGACAAAAACTTACTCATCATTGTCGAGAGGGAGAATCCAACCGCTGCTGCCGCTGCAGTAATCGGCAGAGCCAATTTTTTGCCGGCTTCGGTCACCTGGTCGGTGACGTTCGTCAACGAACGACGAAACTGCCTAAATTGTCCGTTGAGCTTTTTAAAGTTGTCGGAATTGAGAGTGTTTCTGAGACCCGTCCAACTCTTGGCCAACTTTTGAATAACGGGACTCAGCTGATCCCTAACAGCAAAAATAGCTGTCAGCCTTAAATCTTTACCTGCCATTTTGTTCCTCTCTTTCTCTTAAACGTCGGTACTGCGCGTCCAGCAGGAACATATCGTCTAAGGTCATGGACATGATCTGGTCGGGTGTCATTCGCCACACCCAACCAATATCAAACATCCAATCTGTTAGCTGTTCGATCGTGCAGTAGAGGAAGAATCCTGTTCGCGCGTCCCGAAAAAACTGCAAACCTCACCCGAAGCGGCCACCAAATCGACGGGATCGAGTTTTTCAACAACGCTCATTGGGATAGAGGCGCACATGGAGATGTATTTCATGCAAAGAGCGGCCTTCATGGCCATCGCTCCTTCGGCTTCGAGTGAAAACGGGAATCCGGTTTCACGAATTTGTCTTCCGGACGGCTTCTTGAACTTTAGCTCGGTGATTTCCTCTTCACCAAACTTAACAGGTACTGTTAACTGCATTCTCAGCTCCATTTTCCGGTTACACCGGCAAAGTTAATTGTGGTGTCGCTATCGTCACCGCCAATTTGAATTTCCTCGGTAACGAAAGCACCGCCGAGCGTGAAGACTTTTCCGTTGGCAAACTCCGCGACTACCGTCATGTCAGTTGCGTTTTGGAGTTTTTCAATCGGGAAGTTTCTATCGACGACAAATTGTCCGGAAAGCGTAGGTGCCACCGGAGTTTCTTTGTGGCCTGCGACACCGCCGTTGGCCATAACTGGCTCGCGAGTCATATTTGATGCCGTTGCAGTGGCAGACCCTTTAAGTAAAAGGCGCTGACCGTCAATGCTGATGTAGCAAACGCCTGCGATAAGCTGAGACATTATTCCTCCGAATACTGAAGTCTGAATTGATTAAGAAGGGCAAACACACGCAGCTGGTTCACGTAGTCGGGCGGGAACAAGACGTTCATTCGATTGACGTTATCGGCGTCACGCTCAACCACCAGATACTTTTCAAAGAGTTCCGCGTTTTCGACAATCGCTTCTCTTTCGAGTTTTGCGTAGGCAACCGTCAATTCAGCACGAATGATCGACGGTGTGACAACAGCCTGCCCCGGGCCGAAATTCGTACCGTCGTTGGCCAACTTATGACGTCCGTATTTGGATGTGATGATTCCTTTGAGGTAACGGATCACGTAAGCCGAGGTGAACAGTGTTTCGCAGTCGAGATAGCTCAGATCCTGTTCGCCGTAGCTGTTGACTCGATAGTTCGTGACAGAACGCTCGATCTGAACAACGCCAGAAACGGATTTCAGCGTGGCCATGCCGTTCTGCAGCAACGTGTTTCTTTCGGTTAGCTCGAACATTTCGCCGACGGGTGCGCCGGTGATGCCGATCAACTGACCTGTTTGGGTCGGTCTGGCGGGATCCGCATCAATGAAAATTTTTGTCCGGGCAACGATGGCAGCCAAAACTTCCGGATCCCACGATCCGAAAGTCGGCTCCAGAGAGAAAGTTGTGCAATGCTGATCGTTGCGAGTCTTACCGAAGGTGAGCAGCGTATTGAAATCGCCGCGCTTCACCGTGAAAACATGTCCGTACAGCATCTCATAAGGACCCCAGCGGCCGGACGTGTCATCCATCAAGGCTTTAAACGCATCGAGCGTGGCGGAGTCGCAATAGGGGACGCCGATATATTCGTATGGCTCGGACCCCATAGCCTTAATCGCGTCAGTGAGACTCGGGTCTGTGGCACCTCCGGTCATGCCGGTGATTTCGACTCCGAGACCGACAATGTCGGCCTCACCGTCGATCAATCCTTTGACGTTTTTGCGAATAAGGATTGCATTGCCTAATGTGCCGGCATTGCGGGCTGTGATTGTTACCACTCCGGCGGCAGCTGTAGCCGTGACCGGGAGAGCGCCGTTGGCGTTAATCGCAGTGACAATTGCTGTTGCAACTGTGGTTGCTGCGTCTTTTGCTGCCACACCGACCTTAACCAGATCAGCACCGATGTAAAGGAACACTGTGCCGGACTCGCTGGCCGTGCCGGTGACGGTCACGGTCGCAGTGGCCTTCGTGCCTGTAGTCGCATCCTCAACCGGAATGCAATACAAGGTGCCAAGCATGTCAGTAGCACGATAGGCGGAGACCATTCTGGCCAGCTGAGAGCCGCGGCCGAAGAGTTTGACGGCCATGTCGGCGCTTCCGACGGCGACTGGTTTATTTGCCGTTGCGGTGCCGGTGTCCAGCATCTGGCCAAACAAAAGGGCAACATTGCTGTTGCCCGGTGTGTATGCAGCCGAATTGTCGATTTCGGCGTAAAAGAGCGGAGTCATCAGACCGTTCCCGGCCGGAATCGTATTAAAAGATACTGCCATTTATTACTCCTGTTTCAAAAGAATTTTTCCGTTGAGCGTTACTTCGTTGCTATTGAGATCGAGGTCAGCTACCTTGAACGGCGGATAAGAGGCGTAATCAACCGACTGATATGTATCCTCCCAACCCAAGTCGTATTTCGTCTTGAAATCGAATCGGTACACCATGCGCGCAGCATCCAGACGGATGACTTCTGCCCCGTCAAACGAGAGCTTTTCCAAAATGCCGGGAGCAGGCGTCCAGAAGAGCAACGCTTTAAAGAGCTGCTCGCGAATCGTGTCGACCTGAAGGAGCGCAGCCTGACCGCGATGTTCATCATCCTGGTAGGCAATTCCGATCACGACGATGACGGCTAACGAAACATCAACAGACTGCTTGTATTCGCAGTTCAGATTTGCTTCTCGACCCTGTTCATTTTCCAAACAGACATACGCTGCCGGGTAGTCTGGGGCTTCCTCCTCCAATAGGGACAAAGCAGCCCATTCAGCAGCGCCGGCGACCCGATTTTCAAAAATCGGGCAACGATCCCGCACTGCCTGAACGTAATCAGCTAAATGAAGAATCATTCTTTAAATCCCTCACTGAACGCATCCCGCATGTGGGAATCAAATTTGGGCGCGTATTTGTTTGCAGCCGTCTCAATAAAGTTTTGGCGAGCCTCAGCAACCTTTTGGCCTTTACGCTTTTTGGAGCGCTGGTCAATGGAGTCAGAGCCCGGGCCGCGGTGGCCAAATATGACAAATGCGGGATAAAAGTCCCGCATTTTCGATGTCTTGGACGGCCTGATCCAGACGGAATGCCCGCTTTTTGAGACGGTTGCTTTAACCGAGCGCTGCAATTCCCCGGATAGCTTTCCGGGCGGTTCTCCGGGGCGAGAGACAGCCCGCTTGCTGATAAGCTGCCGCGCCTCTTTTCGGACGTCGCGGCCGACTTCACGCAGCGCTTTCCGGATAACTTTTTTGTCAAAGTCGAAAAACTTGAAACCGTCCGGAGTTTTGACTTCTACAAATCCCGCGCTCATAGAGTTACTCCTTCGGCCTGAACTTCCAGCAGCGTAAATCTGTGCGCACTGTTGACGTCCAGAACCCGCCGAACTCTGTACTTCAGACCCTCGGATGACACTTTCACGAGTTTTGTCAGATCCTGGGGATAAGTTTTGCCGGGAATTGCCCGGACAAAAATTCTGTGCGTGACGGTCTGTTCGATCTGAGCCGAGCCCCAAAAGACTTGAAATCCAACGGGCTCAATCCGGCCCCAAACCGTAAACGTGTTTGTCGTAACTTCGTCAAACCCGCTTTTAGTGTTAGGGACAGACTTTCTAAACTCAAAGGTGATTCGGCTATTCATATCGCCGGAAAGGGGCTCAATCATAGGTCCTCACTGAATCCAGCAAATATTTAACCGACGGCTGAATCTCCAGCTTTTGGCCGGCAGACTCGCGGTTGTTGTACCAATACGCGACATGAGCCTTAATCCACAGCTGAATCTGCGCAAACTGAGGCTCAGTAATCGCAGGAAACTTTCCGCCGTCGGTTCCTCCGACCGTCAATTCTTCTCTCGTTACAAAGTGCTGGCATTGCCCGGTGGCCGCCAACGCGAGTGAAGATAACAAGTCATCATCAATACCAGGCTCGCATCGCACATAGTCACAAAGCTCCTTGACAGAAACAAGTGGATTACTTTTGTAGTCGCTCATGGATGATGCCTATGAAAAAGGGCCCCGGAGGGCCCGTTTGATTAGGAGGCGCTTTCGGCCGGGAAGGTTCCGCCGATCAACGCGGCCGGAACCTCAACGGCGAGCGCTTTTCTGCACTCTGCGCGAATAGTGAGCAGGTTCTTTTCAACGTTGTCGCCGTCTTGTTCAAAGATCTCAACAACGGTGCCTTGGCGTGTGTAAACGGTAGCCGCAGCGAAGAAGTCGCCGACCATGAAGTCACCGCTCGTTACTGAGGCAGACAGGACAACCGGAACTCCCCAGACGACATCCTGAGCAGAGTTGGCCGGATTGCCTAAGAGGTAAGAGCCGTCTGTCTTTTTGGAAAGAGTAAGGTCTGCCCAATCCAGAGGATTCATCAGAACGGCTTGCGGACGGTAGCCGGCTGCTTGAAGGCGAGCAATACACTTCTTCAGAATGTCGAGTTTGGAGAATTTATCGGTTGTCTTGTAACCATGAGCCGTGTAGTTTCCGGTCTTGAAGAGGCCTCCGAGGTTCTGGCCGGTGCCATCGCCCTTGATGATTTGCGCTTCAACGCGATCCTCAACACCCTTGGCCATACGGTTATCAATGAAGGCTGCAAGAGCAGGCAGGTCATCCGCGAGTTGGCGAGTAATGCGGGTGATGTGAGCGATCGTGCGAACCGGAGCTGTTTCCGTTGCAAAAGAGTAAGTGGAGTAGGGCTTTTTGGCACCTTCCGCAGTTTCTGCAGCGTTGTTTTCTTCTTCGGTTTCCTTCAAGTACTCGATCATGTTGGATGTCGTAGTACCGGAGTTGAGAAGCGCACCAACGACGGGCGGAATTGCGGGAGAAGCAATGATGCCGGCAACACGATCCTTAGGAACACCGTTTGTCGGTGTGGAGATCGGACTATTTGTTGTCGTGGAAGGTGTATCACTTTCAGTCAGCGTGACGCGAACACGGGTGCTCTGGCCAAGTTTGAAGTTGTTGTATTCCTTGGATTCAACGAACATCTGGCCGAGAGACTTCACAACGGGAGCCTTGGGCTCGCCGGCAGAGAAAGAGTTTTTCTGCTGCAGTTCAAAAACCTGCTTAGACAACTTGGCAGTTTCGTCTTTGAGTTTGCCGATTTCATCGTCGGACTGCATATCCTGCAGCTGCTTGGAGAGTCTGGCAAGTTCCTCTTTCAGCTGTTTAATCTCTTCAGCAGAAGCTGCTTTGCTGAGATTTTGTTTGATTGTTTCAAGTGTTGCTTTGATTTCTTTAGGGTCCATTTTATTTTCCTACAAGACGGTTAGATTCACGGCAGATGTCTGCCAGGAGGTTAGAGTCGATCGAAAGTTCAGCATCACGCTGAGCAGACAGACAACTCTTTGCTTGCGAGATAAATTGCTTTGCTCTCGCTCTCGACAGACCGCCGGCATCACGCAGGAAGTCTTCAAAATCTTTTTCATTAGAGAGGCCCTTGATCTGTGTTTCGAGCTGTGCGCTCAGGGCCTCAGTGATTCGTGCTCTTTCGTCAGCCGGGAAGGTCACCACGCTGATTTCATCCAGGCTTAAAACCTTAATAATTTTGGAGCCGAGGATACAGTCATCATCAAATCCGATACAGACGCTCAATCCGTCCACAGATCCATGCTTCAGACAGGCGAGGATGCGGTCACTTTCTTCCAGACCTTCAGTGAGTTCTCCGGTAACTTTCAATCCGATGTCATCACTTTCGAGCTTTGTCCAAATGCCGATGGGCACGCCCCAGGAATCGTGATTGAAAAACATCCTGGGCTTGACACCCGACTTCAGAAGTTCGTCATAGGCGCCCGCTGCGATTGAAAAGCCGTAAGTGTTTACGTTGTCATAAACGGTGGCATAACCCGTAAAGGTTCGGCCGCTCGCAGAAAGCCGAGCCTGTTTCGCTGTCAGTTTTAATGCTCTTAATGTCATTGTCTGATTTCCTCAGGAATTTCCTTTTGGCTGGTTTGACTCGGATCAATCTTTCCCAGCTGATCAATCGGAACAAGATTATTTTGAACGGTTAGTCCGTCCCCGCCGTCCAGAGGCGCATCGTTTTCCAGTTCGCGGCACTCGTTACGAGTTTTGAGGCCGTTCTGGACCATCTTCGCGTACACCTCCGCGCGACTGGATAGACTCGCGCGCAGCATTGCATCGAGGTTAAATTCGCAGGTGTACTTCTCTCGCTGATCGGGCGTGAAGATGCTTTTCCGGATAGCCTGCTCAATATTGATGGCCAGAGGTCGGATGGTCGTTTTGTAAAAGAGGTCCATTGCTTCCTCGACCTTATCGCTCGATCCGTTGATCAGAACCTCAGGAACACCGAACCATCGGCAGATTTCCTCGACACTGAACCGACGGCTTTCCAGAAGCTGGGTATCGGCCGGCGATAGACTTACCTGCTGATAACGCATGTCCGCCGGGAGAATCCAGAGTCCGGATTCGTTGTAAAGCTGAATGCCGGAATACTTTTTGGCCAGTTTTTTGCGGGCAGTGTCATCCAGATTGTGGTCGACTGTCAGAATGCCCTTAGCCGAACTGCCGTTTCCAAAGAGCAGGGCGGAGTTTTCCTGCATCTTGATGTTTTCATCGAGATTCGGACGCATGAACTCAAGATTAGACAAACCGACCAGGCCTTTCCCCATTCCCTTCAGATGCAGAATGCGTTCCGGAGAAAACTGATACTGCTGGCCGTTTAGCTGGTATTCGTAGACAATCTCAATCTGATTCTCAGACTTTTCAACCGTCAGAACGGTTACCTGATCGGCCGAAATCGGGAACATGGCGACAACTTCGCCGCTGCTGTTCCTGTCCACCACCGCATATCCGTTGCCTCGAAGAATGAGATCGAGCAGAAGGGCACGATAGAACTCAAACGGCGTCATCAGCGCATTCGGAGAATCATGCAGCAGTGTCCAGAGGTTGCTGTCACGTGAGATCTCGCGCTTGTTTTTCTTGATCTCAAAAATCTGCATCGGCATGGAGGCAAGGGTTTTTGTGATCAAGTCAACACAGGCCCAGACCGTACTGACCTGCAGCGCCTCATTCGGACCGACGTTTTTTAGGTTCGGGACCGTCGCTCCCATGGGGTAGGGGCTTTGAATGCCTCTTTTGTCACCGAGAAGGCCTCCGGTGAACCATCGTGTAAATGAAAACATATCAAAATCTCAAACAGACATCGCGGTCTAAAAATGCGTTTAGGTCGTATTCGTCGCCGGCAGCCATTGCGCGATTCATGGCCATGATCAAAGCGACAACGCCGTCGATTTTGTTTTCTGCCCGCTCTTTTCTCGGATAGATGTTTTCCTTGGCGTCCTGGTGACAGGTCACGTTAGAGAACATCCAGGTCAGCACCCGATCCCCGTTGTAATGAAAACGGCCGTCTCGGACGGCCGCTTCAATTTCCTTCATCGGAGTACTGAACTGAAGGACTGTTGCTCGACATTCAATCATCGGAACGTTTTGCCGGAGCATTCGTTCGGAGAACTGTGTCGCCTGGAAGGGGTCGTAAGGAACCTCAATGACATCGAACCGGCTGCAGTCTTCCAGCAGCTGTAACTCGATTTGATCGAAGTCGGTTGACGCGCCGTCCGTGACATGCAGTTCGCCGGTGACATCCCAGCCTCGATACTGACTGTTCGGAGAGGATTCAACGGTGTCTCGCGGCAGCCAGTAATCGCCAAAGGCGAAGTAGTGCGTTTTTCCGTCGATAGATCTCCGGAACAACTTCACCATGGCAGCAATGTCGACGCGACTTGCAAGGTCTATGCCTATAAAGCATTCCTCGCCTTCAAATTGCTCTAAAGATAGGTTCTCATCGACACAATTTGAAAGCGCGACCATATCCATCCAGGCCGAGTTCGCGTTGCACCAAACATTCAGATGTTTCGTTTTGAAGTTGTTTGCTGCACTGGCGACCTGAACCGCCTTATCCCGAAGAGACTTGATCGTCTCAGGCATAACCGATACTGCCCAGTTCGGATTTGCCTTCTGCAAAGCCGCGTCCGATTTCCAATCATCATTCTTGTCAATCGTGTAAATCACACCGAACTGATCTTCACTCCGAGCTGCTCCGGACAAAATTTCCAGAACATAGTTCCGGAGTTCGTAGCAGATACCGGTCAGGTCAAAGCCCGCAGTCGTAATGGCAAAAAGCAGCGGCTGCAGACGTTTACCGATTGAAGTCTCAACAACGTCATAGACCTCTCTCGTTTTATGAGCGTGCAATTCGTCAATGCAGGCAAAGTGTGTATTCAGACCGTCAAGCGTGCTGCCCTGAGCACTTTTCGGCATGAAGCAGCTGGCTGACTGCTGCTGTGTGATCGAATGCTCAAAAACCTTAACGCCTAAACTTTCCCGGATGTCCGGACAACGCTTGCACATCCCTTTTGCGACGTCGAAAACTTCGCGGGCCTGCTCGCGCGTAGTCGCAAAACTGTAGCAGCCGGCACCACCTTCGCCATCCATCGTCATCATGTACAGGCCGATAGCTGCAGAAAGAGTGGACTTCGCATTGCCGCGCGGCACCTCAACATAGGCGCGCTTGAATCTTCGCTTTTTGGTGTCCTTCCGGATCCAGCCGAACACTGTGGTCAAAATGAAGCACTGCCAAGGCTCCAGTTTGATGTTTTGTCCTGCAAGGGGTCCCTTTACATGTCTTAGGTGCTCAATGAATAAACAAACCCGGGTGGCTGCCCGGGCTGAAAACTCAAACGGGAAGTCTTCCCGGGCAGATCGCTCAAGATCATTTTTCTGCCGGGCGCATGCCTGTTTTACGTAAACGCAGGCCGGCAGGCTTCCGGAAAGAACCTGATTGATATACCAATTGGCCTTTGCCACATAGTTCGTCATGTCATCATGCCCTCATAGTTCAGGCCCTCAAGGCATTCGTCAATCGCGTCATCACCAAACAGCGACAGCGTTTTGTTATCGACGTTCCCGGGTTCCTCCCCAGTGGCCATCACGCGGGAGCGAGAAGAAGGCGTTAAACCCAACTCCGAAGCAACTGCCTTGAACGGCTGAGTTGTTTTCACAATCAGGTTTGAAAGGTAACGCTCACGATCTTCGAGGCGGTCTCTTTCCTTCGCCCACGCGCGAGCGGCTTCCATCGCTTGGCAGCTGATCATTTCAGCGAGATTCTTTCGGGCCGCGGCCAATTCCTTCAGCACCTCTTTCTTTTCCTCGCGGGCAGCGATTAGTTCCGCCCAAATTTCGCAATATTGCTCAAGCATTGCGCGGTCGCACTGCTTCAGCCAGAAGGTGCCCTCATTGGCGATCACGAATTGCCAATGAATTTTGGCGCGGTCCGATAGGTAGTCCGGCGGAGCCGTGTCGTTTTCGATTTTTTTTTTGAGCTTCGGTTCTAACGGGTTTGTGCGGCACGGCTGAAGTGTTCCCTGAAGCTCCTTGATTTCGGTAGGTTTAGGTTTACTACCTCTCATTTTTCACTCCAAACACAAAAGCAAAAAAGGTCGAAATTTACCAATTCTGCATGCACAAAAATTTGACTGGGGGCGCGGTCTTGAAGGCCCTCAGTCTGATTTTTTGACTCCCCCTAGGGGTGTGATGTATGTTTGTAACCCCCTTACATTAGGGTTATTACCAAAACCGCCATTTTCTTTTGCGGTCTTTCGACTGTGACACTCATGGCACAAAGGCTGCAAGTTATCCAAGTCAAAGATCTTTGCCTTGTCTCCTTTAAACGGAATAATGTGATCGACTTCAGTCGCCAGTCGGCCACACATCACGCAGACTGGATGCTCACGCAGATAACGCCGACGAAATTGCGACCATCGATAGTCATAGCCGCGTGAAGCAGCGGATCCTCGGAAGCGATCCCGGGAGGCGCGAGCTTCCTCTTTCTGCTTTTCTCTCATGGCCTGATGCTTTTCACAGTATCTGTCCGGGAGAAAAACGGCTTGGCCGCAGCCGGGCCAAGAACAAATTGTTCGTGCTTTCATAGCTAAAAAGATCCGGAGCGCTCCACCCGAGCGCCCCGGACAACAAGTTCCCTCAACAAACATACTGGCTCGCTTGATAACGCTCAAACGAGAAAGCGATCCCTTATGCTTAAGTTTGCGTACATAAGACAAGGAGAATTCTGTGTCCAATCAAATTAAGGTGCCTGAAATTCCTCAGGCACTCAATCAATACATCAAGCAAATGGAACCTTTTCTTAACTCCATCGAGCCGACGATGATTCGCTTGGCTAAACAGATGGAGCCAATGACCGAAGGCTTGAAGTATCTCAACAATGTTTTTGAGAAGCTCGACGTTAAAAAACTTAATACCAAACTTGGGGATCTTTCCAAGCGAACTGAGCCGTTCGTTGAAGGATTAAAACAGGTCTCTGAGTTTCTTGGAAAAATCAACGTTGAAGAACTCCAGTTCAACATGAACCGTCTCGAAAAATGTTCTCCATACTTGAATGAATTAAGAGCGGACATAACTCTCAAAGACATCCTCATTGCCATCGAAGAAGTTCCGGAATCAGAGTATGAAGAAGTCCTGATTCAGAAACTCGGTAAAAGTTCTGCAAGGAGGAGGCTCAGCAAACGGTCCGAGAAAAAATCCAGACAGAATTTCTATCATGCTTGGCACATCCTAACCACGGTTTATACGATTATCTCCGTCTTGAGCCTTCCGCTGCCGAAAAACATTCCTGAAACACTTCAAGTACTGTTTCACTATCCAGAGCAGGCTGTACAGTATGCTCACGAGAACACACCCGTACCCCAAAGCATCTATGAAAATGTCGCGATAGTACGTACCAGGAAACGTAAAAACCGCCGCCATAAACGTCGTTGAAATCATCAATGCCGTAAAAACACTCATTCCCATTCTGATTTTCTCCATAGATATTCGCATAAAGAAGCGACGAAAAAGAAGAGAATCAGAAGGCCAACAAAGAGCCTTCCGGACATCGACGCCGGAAGGAATATCTCCTTCCAAAAGTATGTAAGGCCTCCGACGATAATTCCTACCTGGACGGTTCTAACGATAGCCATCGTTAAAGCAAAGAGACATGCACGAAGTCTTGCATGTCGAGAGAGGTAACGACCTAAATATTTAATCATGTTTCCTCCCATATTCAGAACTTAGAAAATCAATCGAGAAAGCCTCAAAAATCGCTTGTATTGAACGAATAAAAGAAGAGGTAAGGGAGGATATGTAAGAAGTTCGGCTTTCGTTGTCGTGGCGTTTTATCCACTTTCTGCCAGATTTTATGAAAATATAGCAGTTTTTCTGCCAAAAAGTTGCATAAGTATTTTCCCTTAGCATGATTTTTCCTTATTTCTGAGTTCATCCAGTGCTTCTGCAATAGCTCTATCAGCACAGCTAAGACGGCGGCTCATTGAGCTTTTAGTGATTCCCAATTCATCCGCTGCATGTATCAAACCTCGTAGTCCACGGTGACCGTAGAAGGCATAAACAGCCTCCTTTAATGACGGCTCCAACTTGTTAATGATTCGGTCCAAACGGAACATCTCAAAGTCGCAGGCACCCGCATTGATCAGATCATTGCGAGATCTGGAAGCATCCACATGATCGTTTTTGAGATCGAGCTGAGGCGGCAAAGTGTTCCGGGAGAGATTCCGCCACTTCCACCAGCGGAACAACAATCTTTTGACATACGGGATTCGAGCCATTCTTTCTTTGCCTTCCAGAATTGAATCAATCATTTTTTCTTGGTTGTGTTGGTTAATTTCGGCTTTGTTCATACTTGTTATTGAGTTGTTCATACCCTGTTCAGACCTTTTGTTCACCCTTAAGAATTGAATATTTATTTGATTTATTTATTCTTTTTCTTCTTCTGTTCATACTGTTCATACCTAAATTAACTCCCATACACGCGAGATAACGTACACACGTATTCCGTCTTTTATTACTCTCGCGCGCACGCGCACATGTAAAGAAGTTGCCCTTTAGGCTGAACAGTATGAACACACATGATGTAACTAGTTGATTACAAAAATTAAAAGCACGTTCATACTCTCTGATTAACCCATCTGAACAAGGTGTGAACATGGCTGAGGTATGAACAGCGGAATCGGAGGCAGCAAAAGTCTCCAAACCCCAAACATGTCGTCTTCCAGACTCCGGAAAAATATCCGGACATTTAAAGCGGTTCATAGTTTCTAAACTTTTGACGAGCACTGTAAATAGAACGTTGAAACTGGAGTACTCCGGCATTGAACTTTTCTTTGGGAACAGTTCCCCAGGAGGGCTCAGCCGACGGCCAATAGATCTGCTTCTGCTGAGTGACTAAATTCGGATAAAGCGCTCCATCCGGAGGGCCCTGATAAAGATTGACCCGCATTCGTGCTCCTTCAAGCCGGTGTTTGCAGTAGGTTGTAAAAACTTCCTGATTGACGGGCCTCTCGCCGGAGGCGGTACACCACATCCGATAAGCGTCGTATAGGTGCCAGGCCACGGCCGGAACGGCAGGGAAAGGGCTGTCCCCGGACTGCCATTCATCAATAAATCGGATACTGTTGTTGCTGCCGAGCTTTTTGAGTTCGGCCCGGGCCTCAGTCTCCAAAGGCCGAGTGTTTTCATCGAAGTCGCCGAGGTCGAGCGACAGCAGCCACCCATACAAGGCTTCCGCACCTCCGTTTTTAATTTCGTCGGCCAATGCCTTGAAATATTCCGGAGGTGAATATTCCTCAAATCGGATGGCCATGTATCGGCGGTCCTTCGGATCGAGAATGCCCGGCTGCTGTTCATTCGATAAAAAGACAATATTGGTCTTATTGACCTCAAAGCGTGCCGGGTAGCCTTTTTCATTGATCGTGTGGGTCGGATTTGTGATCAGGTTTTTGAGCATGCCCTTGAGCGTGCGCTTATCCTGATTCGTCACGACCTCTTCGCCAACCATGAACAATTTTTGTGAAATCCAGCCGTTGAAATCAGACTGGATCATTGTCTGGTTAACCGAGCAGCCGTAGTCACCGTAGATTTTGGCGATCACATTAAAGAAGAGGGATTTGCCCGTGCCTTCGCGCTCACCGTAGATCATCAGGCCGGAATTCATTTTTGCGCCCGGGTGCTGCAGCGGGAAGGCCAGCCAGGAGGAAACCCAATTAAAGATGTTTTCATCCTCACCGCAAATTTTGTTTAGGTGCTCGACAAGCAGCCGACACTTGCCCGTGTCATAGGACGGTTTAAGCGGCCAAGCTCCGAAAGTGGAAATACATTCGGGAGGAACCTTTTTCGGATCAGGCTCGAATATCAGCTGATCGGGCTGGATGATTCTCCGGTTATTGAAGATTCCCTGCAGCCAGTTGTTCACGACTTTGCTGCCGAAGTAGTTCCGGATGTAGGAGATTTTGGCGATACGGTTGTACTCCAGATCCCAACAGGTGTCAGTGTTGTCAATGGCCACATAACGTTCACCAAGCATCTTGATGATGGATTTGTCTTCGGGGCCGGGCTCATTTTTTGCGCTCCTACCCCTAACTGACCGCCCTGCGGGCTCAGCCGCAGAATAGTCGAGCTGCTTACGCAGAACGTCCAAACCTTCTTCAGCTGCCAAATCATTGAAATCCGTCCCTTCGGATTTTTGATCCGCAAACTGAGGAATGAACACGCAGGCTTTGACCTCGGAAGCAGCGGCTTTTGCCTTGAATACGCCTGTATTCAGAAGTGTGCGATGGGAGGCTTGTTTGCTGTCTCCGAGCCATTCGTAATACTCGACGGATGTTTCGCCGTCTTTCTTTGACCAGTAACACTTGAGACGTCCGCCATCAAAGCATTGATCCTGAGCCGAGGCCCGGGAAGCATTGATTCTCAGCTCAAAGCCGAACCGATTTCGAACTTCAGCGGTCAGGCGCTTTGCATAATGCGCATCATTGTCTGCAGCAATACAGATTTTTGTGTCCGGAAACTTTTCCCGGAAAGCCGTCGCGACCGGCTGCAGATTGCCGGCAGAAAATGCCACGACAACGGGCACATGCAGTGCCTCAAAAATACTACAGCCCGTGGCCCATCCTTCACAGATAAAAATCACTTCCGGAAGAGCGGGCAGAGGCTTATCGTTCAGCAGCGCCCAAGATCCTTTTGTGGCACTGCCGTAAATGAATTTTTTAGAGATCGCTTTGGTTCCGTCATCGCTTTCGGCCTCAGCAATTGACTGGAGACCAACGAGCGCGATCTTTGAATCTTTAAATTGATTAAGCGGAATGAGGATCGATCCTCCGAGCTGGCGAGCTCCGAGCGGTCGAATCTTTTTCTTTACGACATAGGGATGCTTGGCCTCGACCGAATGCTGAGTCGCGGAACCATTCCACATGACGTCCGCTTTCTTCTCAGCATCTTGGCGTTTTTTGGCCACGGCCAGCTCAACGGTCTTTTGGTCATCCTCACGGCGCTGCTGAAGTTCAGTCCAGTCGGCTGCCGACCATCCGGTTTTCTTATGCTCGATCTTGTAGCTTTCGGCGCCCACGCCGAAAACTCCGAAGTAATAAGTTTTTCCGGACGAAAGATTTCGCTCCCAAATGGCATACCAAGCGTCTTTGTCCCGCTTGAAACGGGAGTTCTGCGGCTTGAATCGCTGCCAGTTCTCACCGTTGACAGTCAGTTCTTTACCCGGAGGAAGGAATATTCCTACCGAGTTCATCTGCTGCTCTATTTCGTGTAGTGTTTTTGCCATATCTTTGCCCACCTGCCCCTGAATTAGGAGAGACGCGCCCGAGGCCCGGGGCACTGGCAACTGTTGCAACAGTCGGCGCGTCTCGAAAATTTTTATTACGGCATTGGGAGACCAAGCCAGTGAATAAGCCAAATTCCTCCATAGGTCGGAATCACAAACATTGCTGCCAGAACAACGAGAGCCAAAATCGTAAAAAACAGGCCGATTGCAGTCGCAACGAGAGAAATTGAGGATGTTCGCAACGTTTCTTTAGATAAAGTTTTCAGCCAAGCCATTTTTATTCCAATGTTTCAATCAATTGATAGCTCCTCTCGGACTATGGGAAAATTTAGGTTCCAAACAAATTTCCTAATCCAAAAGGAGCTATTAAGTGAGAGAAGAGCTGGCTAATGCACTTTTCAAGACGTATTACTCTTACTACAGGAACGAAAATCCCAAACTTCTGCAAACTTACGAAACCTGTTTCTTTGTGGTTCCAAAAGGCAGCCAAAACAAAAGTTATAGCCTTCTGCAAGACAGACGAAATTGCTTCCGCGATGGCATCCAATACACGAAGTACACCTTCCGGCTTTACGACGGAAGGATTGGATCCCGATTTCAGTTGGCGGCTTCTTGCCCTTTGTATGAGGTGATGGAGCCAGATCCCAATGTCGATCGATCGTGGGAGGGGATCGATTCTTATACAGGAACCATTACCTTCTATCCGTGGGAATTGGGAGAGCAACTGCAAAAGCCAGTAGTCAGCCAAATCGGGGTTGAGCTTCACGATTTGAAAGAAACTCAAGTAGTTGAAATTTCCTTTGCGGTCAAAGCTCAGAACGTACCGTTTGTTTTGAGGGTCCTCAATGAAGGGGATGACAGAAAACGGAGAATCTTCACCCTCACGGTGGAGGCACCAAAATAAATCTCCGCCGTCGGTTTCTCTTAGATACTCTCGCACTTTCCTGAGAGGGCCCCAGTCATGGGCTTTATCGTTAAGGTAAGGCCCTTTTTCTAACCAGGGCGCGTATCGAATTTGTACAGACCAATTTTTCATGGATTAACCTAGCGAATGAAGTAAAACGCGCAGAATGCAGCCATCAAAATCAAGATGACTGCGGTCCAATCGACCTTCATCCAGTCGGACTTTTTGAGCCGATCAGCGTCCATCCGCCGGAGTTCCTTTTCAAATCTGTCGGTCGCCCGGAATCTTTCTTCTTCAGTCATTTTTCTTTTCCTCTTCTGGCGACCGTAGCGGTCACGTTTCATTTTCTATTCCCCTTGGTGCCGTGGTCCACGGCATTGATACGGCATATTTCGGCAACTTTTCCGGAAATCGCTTATTTGGCGGTTTCCTGCCGTAACGCTGCCGTATCAATGCCGTATTTTTCGTATTCGCTTATCCGGAAAATGGCCTTATCCCTTTTACGGAGGTCACGAATGACTACCTTTTTCGCCCAGGCGTCCATCACATCCCGAATAATCGAGTTCTGCGACTTGTCCGGATCGGCGTCAATCGTTCTGCGAATGACAGCCATCGTGACGTCAGTGAGCATCGCCCGCACCTCGTTGGTCCCTTTGTCTCTCATTCGTAATCAACTCCTTAGCTTGTTCGGGAGTAATCAAGTTCAGCCGTATAGCTGCCCCGATCACCTGATCCGAACGGCGAACGTCCAGATCATCAGGCCAGTTATGGATAGCTCCTCGCGTGACCTTTAAAGCACGCCCCAGAGCTGCTCCAGACTTAAAAAGTGAAATAGCGATTTTTTTTTTCATAACTCGAATTGTATATGCACATAGACATCCTTTGTCAAGTTATTTGTTTATCCCTACATACAACTTAATAAATAAACTACTTAATATGAAAACGGTTGCAGAACGACTTGCTTATGCTCTTGCAATACGCGGAATGACCCAATCTGAACTGGCTCGGCGGGCCGGAGTTACCAGAGGGACGATTTCCAACGTAATGAAAGGTGTAGCGAAAAACTTCACTGCTGAAGTGTCGTTAAAAGTAGCGAGAGCATTAGACGTGGACGTTTACTGGCTCGTTTTAGGAGAGGGAACCGCAACGAATGACACCATTCAACGGGGAATTCCTGAAGAGGCGGGGGACGTCATCAGAAAATTGTCCGAAGAAGGCCAGCAGATGGCTCTTAACATTCTTCGGCAACTAAAGTAAGTTGAATAAATTGTATACGTACATAGACAAATAACAAAAAGTCTATTACCATAGACGCATCTCAATGAGGTGCGTTATGTTATTTTCAAACAAGCCAATTCAATTCGTCTTCTTTTCTGAAGATCAAGCCAATGCTTTCAGCGACTCCGCCAGACGTCTTTTAACGTGGGCCGGAGAAGAGTACACAGACTGCTGCTACAAATTTGCCCGGGAATGTATTTCCCGCATCGAGGCTCCCGGACACAAAATCCCGCTCGATGATGCCGAAACTCTGCTGGCGCTCCTTGGCCACTGCTGCCTGACAACCAACACTCCCGAACCTGCACATACGCTTTGGAGTCAATGCGTCCGGATTCTGTCTCAACGGATCTGTGAGCTGACAAGGGAGGCGGCATGAAGGCGAAGAAAAAAAAAATGATCCTCAAGGCTTGGGAAAGCCTTGAGATCAAAGAAGATGCAGAAAAGTCCTATGGCAAGCCCGTTCCTTTGAACAGAAAGGCAGCTATTAACTTGTGGAAGTTTTGGCAAAAAGCCTCAATAGCGGCCCTTGCTTCCGGAGACGTCTGTTTTATGGATCGACTTTATAGGATTACCCGAAATCAATACCTTTACCTAATCAAGACGGACTTACTCTGTGGCGGCGGTCAGTCCGAGATTGGCGAGAGTATCTTTGGAAACTCCTTCAGTAAGAACGGCGTAAAGCGAAAGAAGATAAAGTCCGTCCGCACGGGCCGGAAGAACAAATTGACTCATAAGCCTGCCGTCCAAAACTTCCTGAACGGGAACCTTGTCGTGTCGGACCCAAGTTTCAATAGATCGGGACTCAAGAGCCTCCGAAAGCTTCTGAGGAAAAGCGGTCGCATACGGGAGTTTTAATGTTCCACTCCGAAGAGCTGCGGCGATAACCGTAGCGGCATCGGTTTCAGTCATCTTTACTACATTTTCGTTCGTCTTGCTTTCAGCCATTTTCTCCTCCATAGGGTGGTTAGTGATTGGAACTCTTTAATTATCCAACGGAGGATGGCAGCCGGGAAAGACCGGCACTACCAACTAACTGAATGATTATGAGATCGCTTAAACCCGAATTTTTGAACGCTCTGGACAACTTCATAGCTGCCCGCTCTCACGCAGACAAAATGGAAAATTGGTTCCTCAGACGGCGCATTGTTGTGGAGCTCGAATGGCAGGCCAATTCAAATTATTGCGACGCCGGCCAGCTTGTCCTTTTTCCCGATCCAGACAAACCCGCCGTATTCACAGGCGGTTATCGCCATGAGGTTGAAATCGGCGGAGAGCTGTACACCATCATCGCCAAACTGGATGACTACACCGGAACGAGATGGAGCAGCAGCCGCGACACCGATGGATTTCCAGAGAACTAATTCAATTATTGAAAGTGAACATTTCGGTTACTGAAAGTGACCCTTTCAGTTACTGAAAGGTCTTACAAGAATCAAAAGAGGTGTATGGACCAGATGTTGAAATTGAAAAAACAAACGGTGTTCGCGCTGAAGGAATTTATCCGAATCTACTCCCCGGAATCAACACCGTCCGAAAAGACGGCCATGCTGAATGAGGCTGTCAAGAATTTTGAGCTTTACGCGAACGGGAATGCCGGACATGACTGCTGCAAGGGAATCGTCCCCAGTGCGTCCGGGAAAGACCTTGAAATCCACTATGCGTACCAAATGCCGATGCGAAAGCCTGAATGGATTTTCATCAATCCCCAAACCGATTTCGAGGAAGTCCATGCCTAAATCCAAAAACACCCGGAAGAAGGCCTACCGCCCCAGACAGGTAAAGATCGGACCTTATTGGCCGGCAGATCAGCAGGCCGACGTCGAAGACAAACTCACAAAAGTTGCCCTGTACGTGGAATCAACCCTGCCGACCGGAGCCGCCACCGAACAGCAAATCGACTGGATCGAAGACGTCTTTATTTGGTTTCTCGGAATGCTCTACAAGCGCTATAGACATCTTGACCGTCAGGAGGTCAGTGAGGCCGGGAGACTGGCCATGGATGGAAAGCACGCGCTCGAGGCGATCATCGACCGGAAGTGGGCCGGACAAACACATGGATATGTGACCACCGGTGAGGAACTCAAGCTGATAAGTCAGGCCTGCGCGGTGATGATTCCGACACTCAAAGAGGCGGTCCGACTGGCTCCCTACACATCATTTAATGAATTTAACTGGTCACAGAACAGGGCCGACGAAAAACTTAGAAGGAAACAAAATGAAAAATGCAGAAACAAATGACAAAAAATTCGACGAATTTTTAACAGCCTGCGTTGTTAAACAAGTAAAAGCTCAAGGCTTTGTTCCCCTCGAAGTCACCGGAGTAGACATCGGAAAACTTGAATTGGATATGCAAAACGGGACTTATGGTGAACTTCCCTTCGTTTCTCTGTTTTGCAAATCCAGGATATCCGACAACGAAAAATATTTAGCAATTCTCCCGGTAAAAGGCGCTTCAAATTTGGTAGCAATGCTCCTAAACGAAGTGGCAAAAATCAAAGAAGAGGAGGGCGAATAATGGCTTCAGTTAACAAAGTAATCCTCATTGGCAATCTCGGCCAGGCCCCGGACGTCCGTATTACGAACTCCGGCATTAAGGTCGCCGAAATTTCGATCGCAACAAGCAGCTATTACAACCGCGACAATGAACGAGTTGAAAAGACAACGTGGCATACAGTCACGCTCTGGAACAAGCTGGCCGAAATTGTTGAAAAGTACACCGGTAAAGGATCGAGCGTTTACATCGAAGGACGCTTAGAAACTGAAAAATGGGTGGACTCGAATGGCCAAAATCGATACACGACAAAAATCATCGCCGAGAGCATCCAGCTCTTGGACAAACGCGCCCGGTAATTGAAGGAGAAAATCATGGAAGGAAACCTCCGTATTTTTGAGAGAGTTAAAGCTTCGTTGACTCAGAACAATAAAAATCTTTCCCCGGAAGATTTGGAAGTAGCCAAGTGCATTTTCGCAGCCCTCGTCACGAGTACCGCCTCGGAGAACAGAGGCGATACCTACTACACAGCGTTTAAATTGCTAAAAGTTGCGACGGATTTTGGGTTTGTCAAGACTCCGCCCCAGTCTGTCTAAATTCTTTAGGTCCCCACCGAGACTCAATAAAGGATCTTATGTCTTGATCCATGATTGGCGGTTTCCCGGAAAGAAAATTTCTAACCATGGATTTCACTACCAAAACGGCCGCGACTCCTCTGGAGATTTCGTCCGGAAGGAATGCAATGAAATCTCTGTGGGCAATATCCGAGATGTTGATTTCAGATTCGGGAATGGCAACAGCTCCCGACTTGATTAGCAACTCTGTAATCCAACGGGTTTCTTCTTCGAGCTCTTGGCCCTTTAGATTTAACTTCATCTTTCTCTCCTTTAAGAAAGTAGTTAACGACATTTCTATTTTCTCACCGAGAGAAAGATGAACCCTACAAACGTAAATATGAAAAAAGGCGAGAAATACACAATGCTGATAAGCGAACGGGAGGCCGGCCTGGTTCTGGCTGCCCTTGAGTTCGCTTTGAAGCTGAAGGAACTCCTTCCGTTCAGCGAGGAGCAGGAGGAATGGGCGGCAGCCAAAAAACTCTGCGCCCGGATCAAACATGAATGCCGGAAATTTCCGACAGAACTAAAAGGGCTGGATCAATGAATATTGCTTTTGTTTGCAGCGAGACAGATGCCGGCAGAATCCAAAAATGCCTGTGGCATGGTTTCTTTGATTACTGCGAAGGTGGTTTTAAGAGTGAGCAGCAGGTCAACGACTGGCAGAAATCAATAATGATCCTGCACAACGCACTGGTTGCCGCAAAGGAAGGGGCAGCAGAAGTCCCGGTTGAAATCTCCGTCCGGGACGCTTATTGGATCCTGGGCCTAATGAAAAAAGTCGAAACGATGTCTGAGGGGCTGGCCGAGGACGGTAGTTTCAAATTCCCGGAAAGAGCCGAACAGCTCCGGACAAATTTAAAGCGTTATCTGCAGCAGTTGGAAAAATGTAAAAAAGACCACACAGTGGAGGAAATTCAATGATGTCAAAGAAGCCAAAAAAATTTCTGACAAAAGACGAAGTCGCCGCCCGCTGTGGGGTTTCTCTGAATACTGTCAACAATTGGATCGCAGGAGGGTATGTAAAGAAGGGCAGATTCATCGCCCAAGATTATAATTTCCCTAGGCCTGTAAAAAAAGGACGCTTGGTTCGCATCGATGAAGAAGCGTTTGATGCATGGCTTAACGCGATTAGCTAAGCTGTTTAATTCGAAAATATTAGGTTGTATGTGAGCATGAATAAAAAGAAAAATCTTAAAACACCGCTAAGGTATCCAGGCGGTAAAAGAAAATTGGCTGATTTCGTAGACAATCTAATTGTGAAAAATGGTCTTGTCGGATTCAATTACGTAGAGCCGTACGCTGGGGGCGCAGGATTAGCTATTGAACTCTTAAAAAGAGGAAAAATTTCCGAACTGTGGTTGAACGATATTGACCCGGGCATTTGGGCATGCTGGCACTGCATTTTAAATAGGTCGGAAGAGTTTTGTGAATTAATTGAAAAAACTCCGGTCTCGATTGAGGAGTGGTTCCATCAAAAGAGATTGATGAATTCGGATGACGAATTACTGAGAGGGTTTGCGACTTTCTTCTTAAATAGAACTAATCGCTCAGGAATATTAAAAGGGGGCGTTATAGGGGGCAAGCAACAGACAGGAAAGTGGAAAATAGACTGCCGTTTCAATAAGAAGGATTTAATTGATCGAGTTGAAACAATCGCTGCACACAGCGACAGGATTCATTTTTTTAATCAAGACGCAGTAGCTTTTGTTGCAACTTTATTGAAGAAAAAGAAATTCTCTGCACTTTACAACCTAGATCCTCCCTATTACGTAAAAGGGGAGGGGTTGTACATCAATGCTTATAACGACGAAGACCATAAGTTGGTTTCTAAGCTCGTAAAAAAAATTAAATCTCCATGGATGGTTTCATACGACAATCATCCGTTTATCAGAAATCTATACACAGATTGTTTTGCACTTGAGTATGACCTCTCGTATTCTGCTCACACGGTATCGCAGGGGCACGAGATTATATTTATGAATAATTTATCTTGGTACCCCGAAAAAGTACGTTAATAATTCGATCTTACAGCTTTTCTGGCGCACCTCAGAGCTGCTTTATATTTTTCTAAAAAGTTTGAGACTTCGTTATCGTAATGGCTAACCCATGCCTCAAGTATAGAATCCCTATGAGCAGGTCTAATTCCTTTAAACCATTTTTTATAGTGTTCCCTCTCCTTTCTTACATCATCAAGCAGGCTATCATCTAATTCAGAGAGATAGCTTTTAATATAGTCTGAAGAAAGTTTCTTGATGACCGTTCCTCCTTTTTCTTTATTTGCTTTCAGAAATAAATAGATCTCTTTTTCAGGGCTTTGACCCAAAGGAGCTGGAAGAGTAATACAACGTTCATTTTTTATAGCGGCTGTATTCTGGTCTCCGTCTAAAATACATACCGAGTGTTTATAAAAATGATCTGCTTTCCGGTTAGAAACCAATTCCATTAGTTGGTGAGCTCCAAGTTTTAATGGAACTTTGTGAATTCTTGCTTTTACAATTTCTTTTTCTGAAAAGATGGATTTCTTGAATTTGAGAATGCTTCGTAAAACATAAAGAGCTTCATCATCTTCAAGATAGACATAGATCGGTGGTTGAGTGGATTTCCTATAGCTAGTTGCACTTAAGGTCATTTCGCTCCACATTTCATCCAGATCTGGGTTAATTTCTACCATTGGGTTTGTAGTATCTTTTAGATAAATAATCTTATCTATTGCCTGAGATTCATTCACGATCTTGCTTTTGATCGAATCCAAAACTACAAGGGAGTGAGTAGTGACAATTACCTGTAAACGGAGCTTTTTAGCTAGGGCACAAAGCCGTTGCATTAATTTTAATAAAGCTCGAGGATGGAGCCCATCTTCAATTTCGTCAATGACAAGTATTCCTCCTTTATAGTTTCGTCCAAGCTCTCGATCCAGACGATTAAATGAAGCCAGAGCTGTAGCAATAGAAGTAATTGCGCCTTGTCCAAGAGAAATCGCGGTTCCGTCATAAGTTTTTCCCTTATGAGAAAATTTTGGTAATAAAGTGTGTTTCCCCTTACTCCCGAAAGTAACCTTTAGATCCTGGATCGTTTCATGAGAAGCCTCGTCAGCACACAACACAAAGTTTAAAAAATCGGATATTAACTGGCTATCCTCAGAGTGCATTTCGGCAAAATCTCTAACTTCCGCCTCAGGATCTTCTCCAATAGGAATTAACCGAGACGTGCTGACAAATATTGTTGGTAATTGAACCTTTTGAGAAGCGCCAACTTCATGTTCAGTAACATTACTTTTATTACGGGGAACAACTCTATATCTGCCATCTCTATTCAATCCGATATTGCAAGTCTTGATGAATGGAGTCTCAAGGTTGTCAACTTTATAGGAAAGTAAAATCCTTCCCGCTCCAGACTTTCCCGAGGTTACATCCTGTTCTGTAAGACGAAATTGCTCACTGAAGTCTGTCTGGAAACTAGAGCCCGAATAAGTTTTTATGGTTCTTTCGTCATCGAGCTTAACGTCAAGCCCGCTGGCATTCCCAATAAATCCTAATATGGAAGATTTACCGATTCCATTATGTCCTGCTATTACAGTTAGCCTCGGAGCAATCGGGATAATTAGGCCCGATAATTTTCTCCACGAGTTTTTTTCGAATTCCAATTCCAGGAGCACAAATTTATGAGTCATTTATTCCAAAATTATCGAATTAATAAATGCCAACCAACAAACTGAGAAAAAACTTGACGCATCAAGCCTCTCAGTTTAATCCCCAATGGCAGAAAAACAATACTTAGACCAATCTGCCATCAATTCCCGCCTGCGTATCCAGGACTGGTTTCTCTCGTATGCGCCTTTATATGCATCATCGGCCCGATGATGTAAACAAATTTCAGCAACTCTAGATTCATACCGTCTGTCATTACCTAGCCGGTCATCCTGAGCCCACGTCCTGAAGGATGCCCTGGCAATACCATGAACGGTTGCCCGGACTTCGCTTTCAAGCATTCTGCTTTGTTCTCTGTCAATCCATTTTCCCGGAACGCGACTAACTACAGACGAAAACATCGTGTCTGTAATGACTTGCCCACGACGTCCGGGAAAAATTAAATCCTGTCCGTCAATCCTGGGGAGCTCCTGCAGAAACTGAATGAGCTCATCCGAGAGCGGAACAATTAAGCCGCCGTTAGTTTTCACCTTCAATTGAGACGGCGGGATATCCCAAATCCTTTTGTCAAAGTCGATTTGACTCCACTTGGCCTCTCTTGCAGTTCTGGAACGTGTCGCCGTCAGGATAGCGAAAAATGCGCATTTGGCACCAACACTAATTTCAAGATTTTTGTGCAGTGCTGCCATGAATTCCGGAACGTCGAGCGGGTCCAACGCTCCTCGGTTTTTCGTCTGCGGCTTTACAGACGGAAGAAGAAATTGAAGCGGGCCGTCCGTTGCTGCAGGATTGTCGTGCTTAGAAAATCCTTTTGCAATTCCCCATGCAAATATGCGCCGGAGCATCGCTTTCAGACGTTTAACGGTGTGAGGATGATCCCAGGCTGCCGTCAAAATTTTGGCGACATCGTCCGGAGAGACTTCATCAAATTGCAAATCCCCGATATGCGGATTGATGTAATTTTTTAGTCTCCCAATATAAATCCTGTGGTCCTTGCAAAGCTCCTCCCAAACCTTAGTTTCAATTTGCCAGGCGGCAAAACGATCAGCAACCTCGGCAAACGTCAATTTTTTAGGCTGCTCGACTGAAGTTTTTTTGTTGAGAGAGTCTAAAAATTCTGAATCTGAAAGGGAGCGGAGGCGATCAGCCAACGTCCGGGCTTTTGCGACTGGCAGCTTGAAAGCGGAACCGAGAGCTACTTCTTTTCTGAGATTTGCAACTTGTCTTTTAAAAATCCAACTGCGGCTTTTCCCGTCACGCCGAACACGTAAATACAATCCGGGGCAGGTTGAATCGCTGTAGAGGCCGTCCGGAGCGCTCTCAATGAATTTTTTATTGAGGTTCATGGGAAATTGACATACGTTTTGCCATACACGAGATTTATATTTTATTGCATATCGTTGTATATCGTTGCATGTCGGAATTTTTCCCACAAACGAAAAAAAGCCCCGCAGTGCGGGGCTTTGGTGCTGATTTTGTATCTTGTTGGATGTTGTTAGTTATCGTTGTATGAATATGGTCTGGTGGAGGCGGCGAGAATCGAACTCGCGTCCAGAAGCTATCAATACCAGCCTCTACGTGCGTAGCTAATTCACTTAGTTCTTACCGGCAACCCTGCAAACTAGCGATGCCAGTTGCCGGCCAGTTGCTAAGTTTCGCTCCCGCAGTCACAACTCCTGCAGGAACTAGCTCCTATGATATGTCGCTGCTGTCCCTTGCGGGACCCGGCCTAGAAGCGAACCGGCTGCAGCGTCTCACCGGAAATTAAGCGGCGAGAGCGAAACGCTCATCGTTGGCGTTTATATTTTTGTAAGCGGTTTAGCGAGGAACTCACACCTCGGCACGCGTCCAAATATCTCATGGCCCCTGTCGAAACCAGGTCGCCCCCACGAGGATTGGTAATTTTATTAAAGACCGTCCTCCCAGTCAAGATTAATCTTGCAGACCTAATGCGACACCCGGCACAACTTGATCACCGCGCTGTGTCTTAGATGTTGAAATAAACAATCGATCTGCGGCGATTTTTTCCTTTTGAATCAAGTAGTTTCTAACTGCCGTCGCACGACGGTCCGCTAGCTGCTTCAGATCGGCCGTGGCCACGCGCTGGTTCTTCATTAGGAAAGCTTTCATCTGCTCAATATCGGCATTCTTAGGTTTGTTCGGTGCAGTCGATTCGCTGTAAAGCTGTTTAATGGCTTTATCGATTTGTGCTGCAGTCAAAACCTTGGCATTCGTTGCGGAAGTCGTGTCGCGATAAATCGCATAACGCATATCACGCATCAGCAGCTGTTCTTTCAACCCTTCGCCGTCTTCTTTTTCAGAAGCCATACCGATGATCTGGATCTTGATGCCCGGGCGGTCCTGCATGGCTTTTGCCACGATGTTGAGCGCCTTGATCGTTTTTTCATCTAGGCGGGCGCTGCCGGTGGCAAACTGCAGGTTGTTCAAATCCATATCCTCGCCGCCGAACATCGAGCCGATGAGTGCGAACGGAGCGGTAACAGCTTTGCTGATCAGGTTCACAATGACTTTGACGATAATGCCGCCGACGGAGAATTCCGGATCGTCTAAGGAGCCGGAAACCGGAATATTCAGGTCAATCTGTCCCTGGCGATCCTGAAGCAGAGAAACTGCCAAACCGACAGGCAGAGCATCCTTTGCGTCCGGAACCTGAGAGCCGAATTCAAGTTTATTGATCACAAGCGCGTTCTCGCTGGTGAGCTTGTCTTGATTGATGTCAAAGGTGCCCTTGTAAGTCAGCAGACCCTTTTCAATCGGGTGACCGGTGAACTTAGCAGAGAACGGCGAGAAGGCGGGCAGCGACAGTGAGGTCACTTCGCCTTTCATCGCGAGTTTCAGCTTCGATTCAAACGGATTGATCGTGCCTGAAATATTCATCGGCGTGCCGTTCAAAAGACCTTTCACATCGATGGTGGCATTGCCCTTGATCGTTGTGGAGTAGTTGCTTAAAGAGCCGGCCAAGTTGGATGCATTGAGTTTGAAAGTAGGCTCGATGCTGTTGTCCGTGTAACGCACGCGTCCGTCTGTCAGCGTGATCTTTCCGACATTGATAGCCGGGGAAGAAGAGGAAGAAGCACTGACCTGAGCTTTCGGCTGCGGCTTAGAAGCAGCAGAGCTATCAGCCTTTGCGGCAGGTGCCGGAGCGCTGCTCGGTGTGCCCAAGGAAGCTAAGTTGATGCTTCCGTTCTTGTTCATGACGACATTAACGTTCGGCGACGTAAGCGCAATGGAACCGAGCGAAATTTGCAGGGGTGATAAACCCGAAACACTGATGCCGCCGACAGCTAGATTCTTGAGCGATACTGCCGGGGCACCTTGTTTATCCGTCACGTTCAGCGATGCAACGTCTGCACTGCCGGTGTAAGAGAAGGAAACTGCCTTGGCAAGATTGAGTTTGAGCTCGCCCTTGTTGCTGAAAGTTCCCTGCGTGACATGGGCGCCGGAATACTGAGAAATATACGGCGTCAGATCTGCAATGGATAATCCGCTGCTCTGCAGGTTCAGATCCATGCTGAACGGTGTGATGACCATGCCTCCGTTTGCCTGGATGTGGCCGCCGATAGCGCCAACGGAAGCATCAATGGAAGTCCGCGTGCCGTCTTCGCCGTTAATAGGCGCGAGCGTGACATTGACGTTTGTGGCCGAACGCTTGAAATTATTGGTGGTGTCCGTGAAGTTGATCGTTCCGTTGCGGACGCTGACCTTGTCAATGTTCCAGCTCCAGTCGTTCGGAGTCTTCTTTTCGTCTGCAGGAAGAGCCGACTTTTCTTTGGCTTCTTTGGCGTCTTGTTTGACTTGAGCCTTTTGTTCCTTAACGATGTGCGTCAGCAGCTGAACTAAATTCAAACTGTCGCTGTCTCGGATGACGACAACAGACGGGTTATGGAGTTGGATTTCGCCGATGTCAAGATTTTGGCGGAAAAATGCAAACTCTTTCAGGTTCGCATCGATCTCTTTAACGCCGATGATTTGATAGGCTTTGCCTATTTCATCCTCAAGTCCGACGTCTTTCATCTTGACGGTGCCTTTTAAGCGCAGGTAGGCGTTCTCTTCACCTTGTTTTTTCTCAAAGTCGAGGTTAAAGGCGCAATCCATCGTGCCTTTGGTGACTTTGACGTTCAAAGGAATCGGGTTAAAGGACGCCGCATTCTCAAGGCTCAGTCCGGTAACGGTAAAGTTCACGCCGGTCTTTTTGCCCGGCGTAAACGGAACACTCTCCGCATTGATGGCAAAAGGCTCGCCGTTGAAATTGAACCTCAGGTCCGGCGTGATCGGGACATCGACATCGTTTTGGAAATTAGAAATGAGGGGTAGGGCAAAGTTAAGGTCGGTGACCTTATCGACCTTGTGTCTGAACTTGTCGTCGAGCGTGATCGAAGAGTTTGTCAGATTAATGTTGCCGATTGAAAACTGCAGCGGCTTGTCGTCTTTTTTGTCTTCTTTGTCTTCTTCCGGAGAAGAGGGCATCTCTTGGATGCGCGTAATGATATCGCTGAAGTTAAAAGTATCCAGCCCGGTTCTGATAACGGTGCTGTTGAGCTCGTCGACCGTGATGTACTGAACCAGCGGAGACAGTTTGAATAAAGAATTCCACAGAACTTTGGTCTTCAGGTAGCCGACGGAAAGCAAGGGAGGCTCTCCGTCTTTTTGAACATTCAGCCCCTTAACTGAAAACTGCAGCGTAAAAGGATTGAATTTAACTTCCTGTGTTGTGATAGTGCGCCCGACGATCGGTTCTGCATATTTTTTAAGCGCCCAGTTCACACCGTAAGGTACACCGAGAAAGCCGCCGGCAGTGTAGGCAGCTGCCAAGGCTCCGATGATTCCGGTTGTTATCCAAAGTTTTTTGCCCATATCGTTCCCTCTCTTAGTCGAATAAAAAGACTCTCGACACAGGCAAAAGTATGACTACTTTGTGAGCTCGATCCCTAAAATTTCGCTCGGATTGTGCACGATGAGATCGGCGCACCAGTCTTGAACCGGTTGGGGAGATCCGAGGTAGCCCCATTGCACGGCGACCGAGAAGACATCAGCTCCGTTAGCCGCGTCAATGTCACGTTTGTCGTCACCGGCGTAGATAGCTTCCGACGCTTTTGCATTGATGCTTTTCAGCGCAAAACGAATCGGTTCGGGATTTGGTTTGGAAACTTTTAGCGTGTCCCCGCATACGACAACTGCTGGTTCGAGCATGTGAAATTTGATTAAAGGGTGAACAAAGCGAGCATGTTTGTTCGTGATGATGCCCCAACGGGCACCTTGAGCTTCAATGTCTTGAAGCATTTCAGGAACGCCGTCAAAAAGCCGGGAGTGGTCCGCCATATGCTCTTCGTAATAATCCAGAAACTCTTTTGCCATCTCGGCATATCCGGCGTCTTCCGGGCGAATGCCGAAAGCTGCGCCTAAAAGACCGCGCGCGCCGCTCGAAGCAGTTTTGCGAAGCGTCTCGAAAGGAAGAGGTTCTAAGCCTCGGACCACACGCATGTGATTGGCCGCAGCAGCAAGGTCGGGTGCGGAATCGAGCAGTGTGCCGTCAAGATCAAATAAATAAACTTTGGGATGTTCGGTCATGACAAAAAGAAAGGGGCCGCTAACGACCCCTTTTTCACAAGTTAATGCAATTGATTACTTGTTGCGTGTGCCCTTAACTTCGATAACGGCACGACGGTTCGGCTGCAGGCATTCGATCAGCTGTTTGAATGTCTTGATTTCGCCCTTAGCAGAAGGATTCGGGCAGTTGACGACGGGGTCAGCCTGGCCTTTGCCTTCGGCGTGGATACGAGCAGCAGGAACGCCGTGTTCAGCCAAGAAAGTCTTGACGGCGTCGGCACGACGCTGAGACAGTTTCTGGTTGTAGGCGGCAGCACCGATACGGTCGGCGTAGCCGTTGATCATGACAACGTCAAGTGTCAAGCCGGACATACGGCTTGTGAGTTCTGTCAGTTTGGCGATGCCTTCGGGTTTCAGAACGGCTTTGTTGAAAGCGAAGAGTGTGTCGGCAGAAAGAGTAACTCTTTCAGCACCGGCTTCGCACTTAATAATGTCTGTGTCGCACTGGCAGTTCTGGCCAAGAGCGCCCTGGGCTTCTGCCAGAGCAGGGGTCCAATAGCCGGTGCGAACGCACAGGCCGAAATTAGTCATCAATGTTTGGCCGGCTGCCTGAACATAAGGATTGGCAGGGGCATCAGCTGCGCAAACAGCACCGGAAGCAGCCAACGCTACAGAAGCGATAAGCATTCCGAATTTTGTCTTTGTATTCATCATTTTCCTCTTTTGATGCAGTAAAACCACACAACATACGGCAAATTCAGGGATCGGCCGCAATGCATTCCGAGTGTATAACCACCGGATCGCTAATTAAAGTCGTCCCGTAGTATTTCACACACCCTATTCTGCCACGACATGATATTACTTTTTGTAAGTAACTTGCCCCGATCAGGCCTAAGTAATTTTTCCTGTTGTATATTTGCAACAAGGCAACCGCTCGCCCAAACCTGATGTATGCATTGTGCTTCAACCGCGTAAATAACGTTTGATAACACATCCAAAACGGGCATAGTTACAAGCTGTGACATGTCGATGACAGCTAGGTCCGCGAACTTCCCAACTGCAAGGGAGCCCACTTCACGATCCAATTTTAACGCGTTAGCTCCGTTAATTGTTGCCATACGAATAATTTGATTGACCGTGAGCTGCGTCGGGTCTTGTGAAAATCCCTTAGCAATGAGGCCTGCGGTTCTCATTTGCTCAAACATGCTCAAAGAACACGCGCTTGCCGCACCGTCGGTTCCCAATGCGACATTGACGCCGGCCTTTAAAAGTTTGACGACGGGACCTGCACCGCACCCGAGCCGCATATTGCTGACCGGACAGTGGACGACGGAGGCACCGCTTTTGGCCAGTAATTCAATGTCATGGTCGGAAAGAGCGACACAGTGCACGGCGACGGTCCGTTCATTCAGACAGCCCAATTTGGCCAAATATTCCACCGGAGAGCAGCCGAATTCTTTGATGGCGTTCTGTCTTTCTTCTTCCGTTTCTGAGAGATGGATTTGCCAGGTGGTGTCCAGTTCTTCCGCTAAACGCATGGAAGCCTGCAGAGCTTCGGCTGTGACGGAATAAGGTGCATGCGGGGCAATATTGATCGAAAGGCCGGGATCGTCTTTGTGACGTGCGGCCAGTGCCCGCGCGCCGGCTAAAGCATCTTCTTCTCCTTTGTACTCAGCATTCGGGTACTTAATCACAAATGCGCCCTGAACAACACGCAGTCCGACTTCTCTCAGCGCTTTAGCAGCAGAGTCGGGGAAAAAATACATGTCATGGCACGTTGTCGTACCGCCCTGCAGCATTTCAGCGCCTCCGAGAAGAGCGCCGTCGTAGACGAACTCCGGACTCATCAGCTGTCCCTCGATAGGCCAAATGCATTTTGTGAGCCAGTTCGGTGCGGTGAGATCGGGGCCCACGCAGCGCAGCAGATTCATGGAAGCATGGGTATGGCAGTTCACAAATCCCGGCATGACAACGCTATCGGGCAGTTCAAAGACCTCTTTGGCTTCAACGTTCTCGAGGTCCGAAGGCGGGATGAGTGCGGCAATTCTCCCGTTCTCTATTGCCAGGCCGTAGTTTTCCAGAACTTCGGTCTTGCCTTCAAGCGGAATGATCCAGCGGGGAAGAAGGAGTTTTTCGGTCTGCATGTTCTTCTCCTATAGTAATTAGAGGTTTTTCGGTTGGAACGGTTGAATCGCGTCCAACTCTTCTTTCATGAGTGCCTTTTGCTTTGCCAAATCATAGACCGCCTGCAGCTCAAGCCAAAAGATTTCTTCTAATCCGAAATACTTCGAAAGCCTCAGCGCAGTATCCGGTGTGATCGAGCGTTCTCCGGCAATAATTTGGCTCAAGCGCGTCTGAGGAACGTGAATGTCCTTTGCCAATCGGTAAACGGAGAGTTTTAAAGGTTCTAAAAACATAGTCTTGAGGACCAAGCCGGGATGAAGCCCTTCCAGATTATTCATAGTAACGCCTCTCGATAGTATCGAATTACGATAGCACATTAGGATCGATTTATTAGCGTTTTGAGGCACAGAGGCGTTAAGTCCACTAAAATTGACGGGTTATTTTTACAGTCCGTTAGCCCGGACACATGAAGAAGGATCTGTTAGATGGCTGACAACGACCACAACAACGAAAAAGACAAAGAAGAGCAGAAACAGGACGTTTCTGACGAAACCGGTTCTGAGACACCTGAGAATCAGGCTGAAGAATCCGGCGATGCAGGCGAAGGCGAGAAAAAGAGAAGCCGCTCCCGTACCCGCCGTGAAAATACGCCCGATTGGGATCTGATCCGTACCCAGGTAAACAAGGCTGAGCCGATTTCTCTGGAAGATGAAATGAAGCGCTCCTACCTTGATTACGCTATGAGTGTGATCATGGGCCGAGCTCTTCCGG
>UMCH01038317.1_pt1 | contig 41083 bp, 31 predicted proteins | sample 1964201 | NCBI WGS metagenome assembly UMCH01 (sample SAMEA4835965, study PRJEB28245) | human gut metagenome | biome: gut microbiome; material: fecal sample | place: Denmark | collected 2008 | reverse complement strand
TTATAAAAGGTGACCTTAGGTCACCTTCAAGTACTTTTTTAAAAATTTTGTAACTTTTTTTAATCTTTTTTAAAATTCTCCTGTTTTTGGAGATTTTTTAACAGTAGAGCCTGCGTTTCCATTTTAATGGGGATATTTCTTTGTCGGAAGCTTATGTCCTATATGTCCTACATATATTTTCTTTTGTATGGCATCTGGATGAAAAAATATTCGCCCTGCATATCCCCCTGTAAAACGTATATGCCAGGAAAACAATTGTGCGTTTCCATCAGGCATCAAGAAAGTATGCTCCACTGCGTATTGTTCCAATGTCACTGAAGTTTCCGGTGTCGCCTTAGGCAAAGATTCCTTTTCAAATTGCTGCCCCATCTGTTCTGCTGCCCTTTGCAATTCCAGAAGTCTTTTATATACCTGCCCTGCTTCTACAACGCCAACATTATCGCAGCATCCATTTATGGCATTCTCACAAAAAATCAAGTTTGGAAAGACCATATCTCTATATTTTAAAATATCTTGTCCCGATCTTATCTCTCTCCGCCACTCTTCTTTTTTCTCTTCATACTTTTCACCGAAATATTTTACATTTTCCTCGCATGATACATTTGGGATCTTTACGGGTAGCTCTGCTATATTTGCCTCATCATCAAGGCTTATATAGTTTCCTCGAAGCTCTGGCTCTCTCCAGCACTCCTCACTCAAAAAACTGATTGCTACTCCGTCTGTTTCATGTACAAGCAAACATCCCGTTGACCGATATTCTTTATCTTCAATGATTACAGAGCATTCGCTTTCTGTATCAAATTCCATCGAATCATACACTACCGACTTATTCAATAATGAACGAAATCTTCTTTTATTTTCCACATCTACCGCAGGATCATTTCTCCATTGTTCAATACGATAATCTTTTGCCAACTCAAAAGAATAGTAATTCTGATCCATTAATACTGAGTCGTTTACTATAATTCTTTTCATTTCCGAATATGTATTTAAGAAGACATTCATAATCTGCCTTCCCTCCGTTACACTATCAACAGGAAATTTTGCAGAAAGATCATTAATTATCATTTGCATATTGCATTCCCCTAGAATAATTCGTCAATTGCTTTATCCCATTCATCAAAAAAACCATCTGGCCAGAAACTTAATCTTCCGTCCCCATATAAAATTGGATTATCAATGACCGGAATTGTTTTATATTCATTTGCTCCATCTGTTTTTTCCCTTAAGAAATAATACAGACGAACCAGATGCGGATCTATTAATTTCTTTTTGGCGCTCAGACGGATTCCATTCAGAATATGATCACTATGGGTTTCCACAATGATCTGCACACCTCCTTGTGCAGCTCTTGCAATTAATTCCCCCATCTTTCTCTGACCTCTTGGATGTAAATGAGCTTCTGGATTTTCCAAAATAAGCAATTCATCTTTTTTTGCTTTTACCAGTGCAAGTACAACTGGCAACACATATGAAATACCAAACCCAACGTTCTGCGCAGTGAAATAGTCTGCCCCTATATTTCCTTCCTGATGTACCATAAGTCCAATTCGGTTACTATGCCCGTAATCTTCCATTCGAAGCGCCACACCCGGTGTAATCTCTCCCAGCCAACACTCCACCTGTTTCTGAAGATGTCGGTCACTTTCTCCAGCGTAAAGAACAAATTCATTTTCAACTTCTTCCGATTCATGAGCCTGAAGATAATGCACAGCATATTCTCCATGATTTCCAATCTGCTCCTGTTCCCATACTTCAAAGTAGGATTTTTCATAACTGCTTTGTGGTCCCAGGCGATCAGCTGCAATATAATCAAACCCATTCGAAAACAGATTCATATTTTCAATTTCACTCATCTCTATGCGATTCAAAAGATTCAGATAATCGGCCATTCCATTATAATCATATGTAACGGATAATGCATTTTTCTCATCTGTCACCGTTATTTTAATATGATTTTCTTCAGCATCTGTATATAATACATCTTTTCCTATTCCCAGATTTGTATATTTCCCATTCAGATAAATGCCTTTTTCCAACACATTCTGTTCATATGACTGTCTCAGAAGTAATAACATCTGTATTACAGTAGATTTTCCCATGCTGTTAATACCAGAAAACAAATTTAAATTTGACATTCCCAATGAAACATGTTCAAAGCATTTAAAATTATCCGCTTCAATTTTTTTAATCATGCAAAACTCCTTTCAACATACTGTCCACCATACGAAATCTAAGTAAAAATGCTTTTTTGTCACTCGATTTTATTATCTGTAAAAATTGTTCATCATTACACAATTCCATGAATCTTTCATATACCATCTCTTTTTTGCTTGTCAGCTTTTTAATCTCTGCATCATTCATAAAAAACAGACATCTACACCATGTCTCATAAATTGCTTTGTTAATCGGTCTACGCACTCCATTCTCGCCCAGTTTTCGAAAGGCATATTTTCCCATAACAGCTCTTGCAGCTTTCATCACACGTTTAAACTGTTTTTCTATTGTTCCTGCCTCTACGCATGCTTTAGAATTCAGATATCCCATCGCTCCGTTAAGATAGTTATCTGGCACTCCATCATATTTTTCTATGCCATAATAACAAACTGCTATGAACCGGAGCACAAATTCCTGATCCATCATTCGGTCTTCCTTGATACTAAATGTCGTTGCAGATAAGAATTCCGGAAATGAAGAAAGCCTCTTACATATCTCCGTTGCTCTTCCCTGATAGAGGGCATGTCTAATTTCCTGTGGTTTTAATTCCAATCCCCCGGTGTTAATTCTTTTGAATATATTATATTTTACATTGACAGGCGTTCCACTCTTTACAATATATGCAACAATATTCGTTTCTTCTATACGCCTAACAAACGCTCTTGGAAGCTGCGAAAATTTTAATCCATTTAAATCTCTGAAAAACTCCAAACCTGTAAGTTCCAAAGTGTTATCTATAACGAATTCTTTCAGTGCCGTCAATCTCTGTAAACCATCAATCACCAACCATGCATCTGGAATTCCACCATCAAAATAAAATGCCGGGATTGGTATCTTTAAGAATAATGATTCTATCAACTGACTTTTCTGAAGCTCCGTCCATAATCCACTTTTTCTTTGAAAATCCGTATTCATGTCTATTTCTTTATACTTTAGCCGCTTAATAACACTGGATAACTCCATCGTTTTCATATCAATATCTATTTTACTTGGATCAAATGGCTGGATGGTAGGAACTGTCTGATCCTCGTTCTCAATAATTGACTCCTCTTCCGGATACTCATCCATAACTTCTATGCCCATTTTCTTTAAATAAGCCTTTATCCTCTTATATGTCTCTTCCGTCTGATCCACAGATGATAATTCTACCCAGAAATTACTCACAAGCATAGAACTTATCTTTCCTGACTGTCTTTCCCCGATTTTTACCAACATATCTAAATCTTTTTTTTCTTTTTCATTAAACATGTATATTCTCCCGACACTCTATATATAATATTTCATAACTGATAAATTAACTTCTTCAATTATACTTCATAAAAGGATGGTTGTAAAATGGAACATGAATACGCTGTAAAAATATCATTAACCGAGCACACACATGACAATTTAGCAAAACCTTATTACTGGTGTTTGATGATGTATAATACTACACATTGGGTTCAGATAGCCGGAAGTTGGAATACTTCTCCTTCTGCATGTATGGCTGCAGCGCTTGCCTGGTACGAAAGTCACATTTTGTCTTAACTTTCTCCTCTTTCGTTATATGCATTTCCACGCCATATTTTCATCTCAATCACATACTGATGTCCCAGGTAATCTATGATCATATCTGTTCTCTCATCATTTCTTGTTCTTGCCTCAATATAGTAATTACCGGTCCCATTGATAATTGGTTTCAGAATCAGGCGTAATCCTTCACGATACGTATCCGTATCCTGATCCTCTGTAGATGAAAGAAACATATTATACAGTCTTGTTTCAAAGATCCGGTTTGCAATATATATATTTCCATCTACTACCTTCAGAAATCCAAGCATTCTTGCCATTCCGATTTCCGGATCATCCGGATTATATACTATTTTTTCTCCCTGGAACAACAGCCTGTATATTAATTTTCTGACTCCTTTATATTCAGCAAGCTTCCCTGTCAATGACTGAAACAGCGGATTTTCCTCATTCAGAATTATCTTTGCCGCTTCTGCAATGCCTTCCAGATCCCACTTTCCATTCAATTATTCATCCATAATCTTACAAAAATCCGATACCAGATATGGATACCCTGAGGTATATTCATATATTTTTTCTGCAATTGCACCTATATCCATTCCCGTGTGATGCTCATTTTCATATTCTTCCAGCATTCCTCTAATATCAGCTTCAGAAAAAGACATATCCACATCAAACTGTGCCGCTATATTCCACGGACTGTTCGTCTTGTGATACTCTTCCGGACGAATCTTCGATTTCACATTTCTGATGTCATAAACGCCAGCCAGGATTACAGACTGGAACGTTACTCTGTCCAGTCGTCTGAGATAATATGCACGTAATTGAGCCAGAAAATCCACAAACACCTGATTATTTGTTGCCGAATCCACTTCATCAATCAATAAAACTAAAGGTTCCTCTGATACTTTGCACCACTGCAATAAGGTTCGAAACAGTACTGACAATGTAACATTAGGGTTTTCTTCCTCAGCAAACCGTTCCAGCCGCTGTTTTACATCTTCTGGTATCTCCACACCTGTCAGCAATAATTCACTTGAGAAAGCGGCAACAAACTTCTGTTCATTTTCAAAATCACTATCACTAATCGTCTGAAAATCCATACTGATTACTACATATTTATCCGCCAGATATCCGGCAAGTGCATGCAAAATAGTTGTCTTTCCATACTGTCTTGCTCTGTTTATCGTAAAATATTGTCCTGCATCTATCATCTTTCGTATCTTTTCCAAACGATCTGTCAGATTGATCATATAATGAATTTTCGGATTACAGCTATCTGTCACATTAAAATATTTGCTCACATTTGCACCTCCCAACCACAACTATGTCTGTACATGTTCTTATGTTTATTATGCACGATACTTCTAAATTTCTCAACTGTTACACCCGATAAAAATGCCGGCATCTTTCGAGATATGAAATCCACCTTCCGTCTTCTTTCTTACATAAGACTGAAACTCTTTATAGTGATCCAGTATGTACTGTCCCTGATTCCCATGACACGACAATATATAAGAGATCAATGGTTCCGGCTCCGGTACAAGTAACGAATCTTCGTATTGTCTCCATTCAATCTGCGTAAAATCTTTCTTCAGAATATCCGCACCGTTCTCCTTGCCGAAACGTTCATACAGATTTTCCGCAGCCAGCACGATACGGTCATCAAACTTCTTCACCAGTTCGCTGACTTCTTTCATATGCGCATTTCCATAGGTGCTGCAGATAAATCTTCCTCCCGGTCTCAGCACACGCTTTACTTCTCTACACACTTTTGGTATATCGTCACAATAGAAAAGGACATGATTCGCTATCACCAGATCAAATGAATCCTTCTCATATGGAATCCACTTTGCATCAAAGACACTGAACCGGAACCTGCCATCCCTGACACCAATGGTTCGTCTCGCATCCCTCAACATGCCATCCGACACATCGGACACTACGATTTCCATCATTTGCGGTATCTTCTCCCGATCTACATTCCACAAGGTTCCGTCTCCACATCCCAGTTCTAGAACCTTCATGCCCTCTTTCAGCTCCAATTGTTCAAATATCCACGGGAACCACCCCTGTCTGTTCTGCGAATACAGACTGTGCAGATTGATTCTCGACGAGATATTCGAAGCATCCTGGTATTGGTTCTTCATACTTTTCTCCATTCCTGTCAGATGAATCAGATTCAACATCTGACTCCAATCGATGGAATGCTCTTTCTTAATCAGGTCTGAAGTATCCTGGATTGCCTGTTCTACCAACTGCATCTGTTCGATTCTGTCTCTTACGAGTTTTAACTGGATATTCAGAGAATTGAGCATAAAGTGGTAGTCTGCATCATCGATTGTCATATCCCGTATATCATCAAGCGAAAATCCCAGATATTTCAAAAGTAAGATCTGCTGGAGTCTTGCAAAGTCTTCATCTGTGTAAAATCTGGCCCCAGCGTCTGTGACATAGGACGGTTTTAATATATTTTGTTTGTCATAATAGCGAATTGTCCGCAAGGTCACGTGGGCCATGCGGGCAAATTCGCCGGATGAGTAGTAGCCTGGTTTTTTCATGGTACACCTCATTCATAAATTATATTTTTAATTTATATCCTTCTTCTAGAATAACGTCTTCTTGTATATCATACGATTTTATTAGGAATTTTCTTTTTAGCTTCTCAGATTTGCACTTTTTTGAAAGATATCCTTTTGCATATGGTGTATATACAAATAATTCTTCTTTTTTTTCTCTTTCCTTAATATCACTCTTCGCATATCGCATTAAAGCATTTCTTTTTATCATCATCATATCAACGGATAGATTATTAAAGTCTTGTTGTATATTATCTCTATGCATATATCCGACACATGTTTCGGGCATATTTTCAAATAAATTTTGAACTTCTCCATCATTATAAATATAAGCCCCTGCATAATAGATTGTTCTATCTTTTTTTATAATCTTTCCACCTACAGCCGCAACATCTCTTCTTTGACAATTTCCCATTAATATTTCTATACAATTTTTTTTATCTATAAAAACATACGATAGAATCGTCATAATATACGTTTCTTGTGTAATATGCAAAATTGTTCTACATAATTCATTGTGGAACATCTCTCGATTGCATTTCCAATATTGAACTTTGTATTTTTGCAAGTTGTCACATACCTTTTTTATTTCAGCATCATATGAACTTATATCTAATACATAAATCTGTATATTTTGATATTTAGTATTTAACACATTTTTTAAACATCTTTTTAAAATTTTTGCATTGTCCCTATTTATTATCACAACAGCAATTTTGTCTTTTCGCATACTATATTCCACACGATAAAAGCCTAAATTTTCCGTATTATAAATTTTCCCTTTTTCATTCATTCTCGCAAGATGTGCTAAAATTGCTTTTTTTCCCGATTCATATGCATAATTTTTACTTTCTGGATTTTCTGCCGTTGAGTCAGCATGTATTCTCCAATGATATAATATTTTAGAAATATGGCTAATTTTTTTTGCCTTTTCACAACAACGCAAAATCATATCATAATCTTGCGCACCATCATATTCCTGCCTGAACCCTCCAACTTGATCTATCAAACTTTTCTTAGCAACAAAAAAATGACAAATATAATTATTAGATCTTAATAAATCAATATTATAATTCGGTTTAAAATTCGGTTCCACGTGTTTATCTGAAGTACTAATAAATTTATCCTCGTCTGTGTAAATCACCTCTACATCTTTTGTGCAATTGATTTTTTTTACAACTTCATACAAACAATTAAATGCTAAAATATCATCATGATCTAGCAATCCTACATAGTCACCACTTACTATTTCCAATGCCTTATTTGTATTTTGTGCAATCCCCAGATTTTCAGGTACATCAATAACCTTTATCTTGTTTGTTCGTTTCTGATATTCCTGGATAACTTTTCTATTTAATAAAATATTCGGACTCGCATTTGCAATACACAACTCCCAATTTTCATATGTCTGATTACAAACAGAATCTAGCATATCTTTTAAATACTTCATCGGTGTATTATACACCGGTACTATAATACTTATTTTGGGTGAATATTTAAATTCATGTTTTTTTTGTTGTTCTATTTCATCTGAACCGATTTTATTTTTTTGGTACCATTTATTATACTCATCTTCCGAAATTTGATACAAATAACTATTATTTCGCTGAATCACTCCTCTGATTCCATATTTTAATATAAATTTAATTTTTTCGTTTCTATACATAATAACTTATTCCTGTCATCAAAACTTTTTATTAGCACCAAAATCTAAGTAAAGTAGCCATAATTGATACACTTAACATACTAATTGCAAGTAATTCAGAATTTTCGACGACTCTTCTCATAATCTTTTCAACTATTGTATATTTGTTTAATTTTTTATTAGCAAAAAATAAGAATATAACCGGAAGAATAGGAATAAAATACCTTCCTTGGACTCCTGTAATTTCAGAAGCACCAATTCCATATCCATCCATTATTGATGTCCAATAAATATACATCGCTAAAAAGCACCCAAATATAGCTGCAGATGTACTTATTATAACTGCAATTTTTCCCCATATATCAACATCTACATTATCTAAACTAATTTCACTGATTCCAACAAGAGGCATACACACCAAATAAATACTTAAAAACACACAATATAAATTTGTGTCTATTAATCCAAATGTTCCGATTGTTGTAGCAATCAAATATTGTCGCGATTTTATCAATGTATTTACGTATATCTTACAATAATTAAACGGATTATATATAATATATTTTAATTGTTCTTTTGCCAGTATATCTGTCCTGGTTTCCGTAACTAATTTCATAGACGGTGATCCAACCTTAAATACAAGCATCAATGTAATGACTATTCCCAAAATACATAGCAATTTTTTGAAAAAAAGCACCTTATTCTCCATTTCTTTTTTTGGTAAAATCACCAATAATAGGTATAAAGGAAGATACACTATTTTAACTTCAATAAAAATGTATGCAATTATTCCTAAAATAATTATATACCGTTTGGATAGATTTTTATCTTTTTCAAACGAAACACTAAATATTATAGATATCGCCAAAAAAGAAAGTGCTATAAGTAATGGATCATATGAAACTGTTGCAGCCTGAAACAATGCCATTGGCATTAATCCAATAAGAGCTATTGTCTTTTTTAATATAGGCGTAATTTTTATACTTATAGAAATAATTAAACTGTAAAATAATAAGTTAAAAAATCTAGCAAAGTATAGTTGATAAACTACTGATGGCATCTTTACATCCAAAATATGCGCAAATATTTGTCCTACTATTATTCCAGTTGCCTGAATACAATGTGCAAGTGGATTTGTCGTTACTGTGGTAAAATTATAAAACTTACTTTCTTTATACTCTCCAGGAAGTCTTTCTGTCATATAAATATCTTTAAATTTAAATTTTGCATCTAAATTACTTCCCTTACTATTCTGCATCTCAATATAATCTACCATTCCTTTAGGTAGCTCAAAACCAACTTTTCCATTTTTTACCTCCGGAAACAGATTACCTCTTGAAATAACATATGCTTTTTTAAAATGATTATTTTCATCCGGAGCTTGAAACGGCGGTGTCAAAATCATGAAAATCATTCCAATTATTAAAGAAAGATAAATAAATCTTTTTTCAATATTTTTAACATTCATTCGTTTTCTCCTCCAATTTAGTGTACATTAAAACAATTTTGTCTTCTATTTTACTCCATTCCCGTGAATCAGCTGTTGCCAAACCGCCTTTTATTATTTTCTTTCTAAGTTCTGAATCTTCTAAAACTCGTTCTATCTGTTTTACTGCCTCATCAATTCTTCCACGATTATAAAGCAAACAGTTTTCTTCATTTCTTAAATATTCTTTATTTCCACCATTTGGTGCAACAACTGCAATTCCTCCTGTTGCCATCATTTCAAGTGGCGGATATGAAAAGCTTTCTAAAATACTAGTTTTCAACAAAATATCACATGACTGGTAAATTTTCCCAACTTTATCATGTGGAACACGTTGTAAAAATTTATCTACATGATACCATTCTTTTGCCTTTCCTTGATATGATAAATAGTAAATTTCATATTTATTTTTATCAAGTTTCTCTATAATCTTAAAGCTTTCATCTACATTCTTATAATAATCATCGCTGTTTCCTTCAACAAGAATTCTAATCTTTCCTTTAAAATTTCTCTCCTTATATTCAAACACTTTTAAATCAATTCCATTTGGAACATATATACTGTCTTTGCCAAATTCTTCTTTTAACCAATCCTGACACCATTTCGATATCGTCAGGTAATGTATAGGTATAAGTGAATTATATGTTGCATTAGCCATTGTTTTTTCAAAATATCCATCTGGATTAAAATCTGTTTCAAAATTTTGTACTAAATATGCCTTGTGCAATACATTTGGATAGCATTTCACAAATCCTAAAGTACTCCATAAACTTGCAGTAAGTGTATCAACAAATCCTTCAAATCTTGTATCGTGACATTGAATTACAGGGATTCGACCATCTTTATTAAAGATATCATCTGAATTTTTATCTTTATTAACAATAAAAACATCATATCCACGGCTTCTTAGAATGTTACAGTGCTTTATTATTACATTAACTCCACCGCTAATATTGGTAGTCGGAAGAACAAAGCCAAAATTTTTTTGTAATTTAGATATAATATACTCTGCAATTCCTCTTCCAGAATAGGTTGTTACGCGTTTTCTAGATTTTTTATAAGCAGCATAACCTATTTCTTTTCTGTATTTCTCATCCGAAATTAACCGTTCTAGTTCTTTTTCCCATTCTTTCAAATCCGCACAAAGTACACCTGTCACACCATTTTCAACTTCTTCCTCAAACGCACCTACTTTACTCGCAATCGTTGGAACGCAAACCATTGCTGCTTCCAGCCATTTATTTTCAGATTTAGCCGCATTAAATAAGGTATCTTCCAATGGAGCTAAATTAATATCAACTGTTGCAACTAATTCAGGCAGTTTTTTCCATTCAACGAAAGGTTCCGCTAAAATTCTATCTTTAAATGCTTGTAATTCATCCGGCACATTTAATTCTCCTACAATTTTGAGGTATACTTTCTCATTCTCTAGCATAATTTTTTTGATAACAGGTAAAATCATTTCAAAATCACTATTATGCGTAATACTTCCACTAAAATATCCCAACAAAATTTTTTCAGAATCTTTCTTTATAGTCTTCCTTGCTCTTTCAGAATATTTTAACATTTTTTCAGATGCAACATTACGATTTATATATACATCTCCAACATACTTCTTCAATTCCTTTGCTAACGCAGATGTTGTTGTAATAGCATAATCGCACTTCAAAAGAGTTTGTTTTGTACGTTCAACTCCATCATCATATACTCTTTTTTCCTCTTTTGACATTGTTTTTAAATATGGTATCAAGTCAGTATATTGCTTATCAATTACTAGATCGTCTATATCAAAAAATACCGGTTTATTATAATATTTAGCCAAATCTATAATCCTACTGACATCCTCAGTTATCGGACATCTAAAAAATACAAACGCTCTATAATATTTTACAATATCTTCATCTACTCTTTCATAAAACATACTATCAGCAGTCAAACCATATGCTCGTAATTGTTCTATTTGATGTTCAACTCTATAACGAGTTGGATGTGGCAAATAACAACCATTAATAAATAATACATCCTTAAAATAATGTCTAGTTGGATCTCCCGACACTCTTAATTTGATATAATTTTTTCCTTTTGCAACAGCAGTATCAACACCTTCCTCTCTTACAATTCTTACTAATTTTTGATATAAATTTTCTTTTTTAGCCATTACACTCTTCCTCCAATGTATACTTCTTTTACTCTTTTTTCAATATTTTTCCAATCTCTCTTTCTTGCCGTCTCTATTCCTTTTATATATAACGAATGTCTAAGCTCCGAATTTTCAGAAATTTCTTCAATTAATTTCACAGCTTCCTGTATGTCTCCTCTATTATACATGATACAATTTTCTCTATCCTTTAAGTATTCTAAATTTCCATCATTCGGAAGAACAAGAACCATTCCCCCTGTCGCTATCATTTCTAATGGAGGATATGAAAAACTTTCTAAAACACTTGTTTTTATCAATATATCACATTTTTTGTAAATCTCTGACACTTCACCATGAGGAATCTTATGAAAGAAACGATCTATGTGATACCAATCTTTGGGCTCTGCGTTATAAGACATATACCATATTTCATATTTTCTTTTATCTAATTTTTCGATTATCTTAAAGCTCTCATCAACATTTTTGTAATAAGAACTACAATCACCTTCTATTAGAATTCGAATTTTTTCTTTAAATGTTCTTTCCTTACTATCTTCATTAAATTGTTCAAATTCTATTCCATTAGGGATATATTCTGCATTTTGTTCGAATTTCTCTTTCAACCATTTTTGACACCATTTTGATATTGTCAAATATTCTATATTCGTTTTATTAGCATAAGTAGAATTTGCCTTTTTCCTAGAAACATCACCTAATTGATAAAAATCGGTTTCATAATTTTGAACTAAATACATCTTTCTTTGCACATCTTCATATCTCTTCACAGTATCCAAAGTCGACCACATAGTTGCCACAACTATATTCCATTTTCCTTTTATGCTTTCCGGGTTAACTGGCAGCACAGGTAATTTTGTTTCAAGTAACTCATACCATTTCTCGGTTGCATTTATATATCCAATTGATACATCCACATTATATTTTTGTAAAATCTCCGCATGTTTCAAAGCAACCAGAACACCTCCACTAATTTCAAGTGACGGCAAAACAAATAAAATATTCTCATTTAAATGCTCATTTATAAAAGTTGTTAATTTATTTGCATTTCTATATGTCAAGCAATTTTTTTTACAAAATTGGTACGCTTTTTCTCCTATAATAATTCTTTTATTCCGGTTTTCTATTAAATCAATTAATGCATTTTCCCACGCTTTTTCTGAATTACATAACACTCCAGTCTGTCCTTGAACTATCATTTCTTTAAAAGCTCCTACATCACTCGCAACTGTAGGAACTTTTACCAAAGCTGCTTCCACCCATTTATTTTCGGATTTAGCTTTATTAAACAATGTATTTCTTAACGGAGCTAAATTAATATCTACATCACTTATTAATTTCGGAAGTTCTTTCCAATCAATAAATGAATGAATTATTATTCTTTTTCCAAATTGTTGCAACACTTCTGGAATATCTAATTCTCCTACTAAATGTAATCTCAAATTTGTATACTTCGCCATAAGTTTAAGCAATACAGGAAAAATCATTTCAAAATCATCATTATGTGTTATACTTCCACTGAAATATCCTATATCTATTGTTGATTTAATCTTTTTTTGCTTCAAGACTTTTTCAGACAATCTTTCCATTTGTTCCGAAGCCGTATTCCTGTTTACAAAGACTTCTGGAACATATTTTTCTAATTCCATTTTCATATGAGAGGTTGAAGTTATAGCAGCATCACACATTTTTAGCAGTTTTCCCATATTAAATACATTTTCGTCATACATTTTTTTCTCTTCATTACTCATATTTTTCAAATATGGAATCATATCCGTGTAACTAGTATCAATAACCAAATCATCTATATCATAAAATACTTTTTTATTTAATTTCTTTGCAAGACATATAAATTTCTCAATTTCATTTGTAATAGGACAACGAAAAAACACAAAGGCCCTATATAACCTTATCATATCCACTGATAAATGTTTATAAAAGACCTCGTTACTTGAAATATTATAATAATCTAACTGTTCTCGCTGATGTGTTACTCTATAACGAGCAGGGTGTGGTAAAGCTTCTCCACACCCATCAATAAATAAAACATCACAAAATTTCTGTTCTTTTTTTACTTTATTTTCTATTCTTTTATTTTTAATATAATTAAAAGCTTTCCTATTAAGATTCTCAATCCCCTCGTTTTTCAGGGTATTTGTAACTTTCCCTAAAAGTCTATTCATAATGTCATCTCCATTATTCAAACAATCTATATAATATCTTCAGGAAAAAGATAATATACAACACAAATATCATAACTACAAAAAATGTTTCGATATCAAATCTATTTGTTATAGTTTTCATTATTAATGTTCCATCTATATTGTCATTATTCACTACAAATTTTGTTTCTGGTTCTATCTGTTTTTCAAACGAAAAATATACCGCGCTCTCATTATCCGTTGCCGTTTCCTTTAACGCTATTACATACTGTTTATTTTTACAGTTTTTAATCTTCTTAAATGGCAATTCATAGAAGCGACTTTTCAATGCCTTCTTTGCATTCACTTTCCCACTAGCAACTTTTTCTCCTGTATTTGCTTCTTTTAAAATATAATCTATATTAACTTTACTTATATCACCGTTTTCAACACCTTTTACTCTAATCCCATCAAGTGTATCTTCTTGTGTTGTAAAGTATTGTTCTACCCACACTGCATCTTTCTCAACAACACTCCCATACTGACTCGGATCAATATCACTATCATAAATGTTATGTGTCTTAGCTATATGTGCATATACAAAAACCAAACTAATTATACAAATACCTTCTATAATTATTCTTATAATTTTCTTCATTTTTCAACCTCGATTTTTATTAAGATCTTCTATACTCTTCTGCTATTTCTTTTGCATCCCCAAAAGCCTTTACAACGCCTTTTTCCAACCATACAATTTTATTACATAATTTTTCAACCTGATCTATATTATGGGATACAAACAAAATAGTAGTATCCTTTCCCATCATCTTCTGTATTCTCTGTTCACACTTCTCTTGAAATCTGAAATCTCCAACAGACAACACCTCATCTACTATCAAAATATCTGGAGTTCCTATTGTCGCAATAGCAAAAGCCAATCTCGAAACCATACCAGATGAAAAATTCTTTACAGGGACATCCATAAAATCCTTCAGTTCCGAAAATTCAACAATATCATCGTAATATGATTCCATTTCCTTTCTTGAGTATCCCAATAATGCTCCATTCAAAAAAACATTTTCTTTCGCTGTAAGGTCCATATCAAACCCTGCGCCAAGTTCAATCAATGGTGCAATCGTACCATTAACTATAACACTTCCTTTTGTAGGTTTCAAAACTCCTGCAATTGTCTTGAGCATAGTACTTTTTCCGCTACCATTTAATCCAATTAACCCTAAAGCATCTCCTTTTTTCAATTCAAATGAGACATCTTTTAATGCCCAAAATTCATCAAACGCTACTTGTTTCTTTATGCTTTTTATAACATACTCTTTAAAACTATCAAACTTTTCGGATGACAAATTAAATTTCATATATACATGATCCGCTCTAATCATAGTTGGTCTTTCCATTTTCGAACTCTCCCACTTTTAAATATTTAAAATAAACTGGTCTTGATTTTTATAAAATACATACAACCCAATTGCTAAAGATATCACTGTCTCTACCAATGCTATTATAATACTACTGGCTGTTGGAATTTTACCATATAACATAACATTTCTAAACATCATCAAAATATTTGTAATTGGATTTAATCTTACGATAATCGAAAGCCAGTGCGGTAAAATTGACATAGGATAAATCACCGGTGTCAAATACATCAAAGCCGTTGTAAATACCGAATACAAATGCATAATGTCCCTAAATCTTACAGTAATTGCGGCAAGAATCAATCCAATTCCCAGTGATAACATTACCAAAAACAAAATCGGTATTGGTGATAATATAACAGTCCAGTACATTTCCACTCTCATAGCTAACATAACCAACATAAGTGCAGTAAATGATGCCATTAAGTTAATAACACTGGAAAGCACTCTTGACAGTACAAATAAATATTTAGGTACATATATTTTTTTTATTAAAGAAGCATTCCCTATAATCGCCCCCATCGAGGTTGTTGTTGTATCATTAAAAAAATTAAAAATAATCTGTCCACTCAATAAGTATAACGGAAAATTTTCAATATCAAATTTAAACAAATTTGAAAATACTACCGACAAAACAATCATCATAAAAAGCGGATTCAACAGCGTCCAAAGTACTCCTAATACGGATCTTCTATATTTTATTTTTATATCACGCGCTACAAGTTCCTGTAATAACGGTTGAAACTTTATAAAATTCTGTATATATTGAGTCACTTTTTTTACCTCCATCAATTTCAATCAATTTATACAATCTTTTTTAGTATATCATCAACTTTTAGCATTTACAAGTTTTTCCCTATGAAACTATCAAAATTATAATTTTTCATTAACTCCATACACCAAAAGCGCTGAAATGATATCCTTTTTATCATTTCAACGCTTCATATTAATGGTAAACTACCACCGTAGATCCTGAAGGAATTGTATCATAAATCCATTTTGCATTATTGATTTCTAATCGCACACATCCATGGGACAATGCCATTCCGACTCTTCCATCCATCAATGTTCCGTTTTTATTATATAAAACAGAATGGAATAAATAATTTCCATAAAACTGAGTCCACCAATAACACCTTGCCGCTCCGGAATCAAAGTAGTATCCTCTGTTCTGCACTTTAAAAGTTCCTTCAACAGTTGGCGTTGACGCAGCTCCATCACCACAATACCATTCTCTTATTTTTTTCCAATTTCCCATACGCCCCTGGAACACATACACCTTATGTACACTTCTATTAACAAGTATTAAATACGGAGTTAAACTGGAATAAATATTTGCTTTCAATTCCATTTCATCATATTTTTTTTCCCTGTAATGGTCTTTTACATTTCCTGGAGCCGCTGTGTTTTTAGAAACCAATATAATCTGAATTGCTTCCATGCCATAAGAAAATCCTCCACTACCAGCTGTTTCTCCATTTTTTGCCCATCCAAGCCAGCCTATATTTGCGACATGACTCCTGTAATATACATCACAATATTTTCCCATCTCACCAGACAATCGAATTTGAATTGCCTCTATATGCTTTCCCTGCCCTGTTGTTCCAGCAATATTTCCGTTCGCTACCCAATTTGACCATCCAGTTTTTTCAATATATACACGATACTCTATTCCACCTGCATAATCATTTGCATTCGTCTGCTTTACCGCCATGGCAATTGCTTCTATATTTTTCCCGCATCCTGTTGTTCCCGCAATATCTCCTGTCTTCTTAATGTCCTGCCATCCTATAGAACTAACATGTGCTTGATATTCAACCTTACTTATACAATTTTTAGACAAATAACTTCTCTCTGACTGAAGTGGTTTATCTGTTGAATCTTTTTTTACCAATTTAATCTGGAATGCCTCTAATTTTAACGCATATCCCTCTGATCCTGCAACTTCTCCATTTTTTGCCCATCCTAACCAACCATAATCTGAAATATGTGCTCGATAATATATATCATATTCATTACTTATTTCACCCTTAAGATTGATCGCCAGAGCTTCGACCGCTTTTGCCTGTCCTGTTGTTCCAGCCAGTTCTCCATCCGCCACTTCTTTCTGCCAACCAATGCCTGCTACATGTGCACGATAACCAATAGATCCATTTGTCATTTCATCAGACAGCATGATTTTAAAAGCTTCCACCGCTTTATTTTTTCCTGTTGTTCCAGCCAGTTCTCCGTCTACCACTTGTTTTTTCCAACCGATGTCACTGACATGGGCCTGATAAATAACATCTCCCATATTCTTTTCTGTCAACGCTGCCTTCTTATCTTGTGTTGGTACATCCACACTTCCTTTATTATATAACTTTATCTGAACCGCCTTTAAACCATAAGCAAACCCTATACTTCCAGCCATATCTCCATTTTTAGTCCAGCCAAGCCAGCCTTTTTTATCTATACAAACCCTATAATATACATCGTACTGCTCTTCCAGCTGTCCAGTAAGTCGTATTTTCAACGCTTCAATTGCTTTATTTCTTCCTGTTGTTCCAGCCAGTTTACCATCTGACACTTCTTCCTGCCAACCAATATCGCTAACATGGGCCTGATATACTAGAGATCCTTCTATTTTTTGCTGCTCGTCAAAAGATGTCTGAATACAGATTCCCTCTATGTGATTGGCTGAAGAATCATCCCCTCCCGTCTCTCCATTTATCTTATCATCAAGCCATCCTATACTTTGCATATGCACTTTGTATTTGATATCTATTGCATTTTCTTCCGATATTTCCCTCTCAGCCTTTTCTTCGTTTGTCTCATTTTGAAAATTATCATCATCCGACATTGTAACGTCAGAATTACTTTCTGTCGGATTACTATTTTCATATTGATTATCATTATTTTCTTTTTCAAGTTCAGAACTGTTATCTAAATCATTCACTTGTTCGTTCTGTTTTTTATCTTCTTGATCAATTTCAATCTGTTCATTTTTTTCAGCCACATTTTCTTCTGCATAAATCATTACTGGACTTGTAATGCAAATTATCATAGCCATTAATAAACTAATTATTTTTCCACTCATCTTTTTCATAGCTTTGCTATCCTCCACTATCTTACATAAAACGAGTTCTGAATACCACCCGAAAATGTTTCTCCTTTATCTAGCAGTTCAATCTGAATAGCTTCAATTCTTTTTCCATAGCCTTGAGTTCCGGCATTTTTCCCATTCATAGCCCAACCTAGCCAGCCAAAATCTGCCGAATGCACTCGATAATATATATCATATTTTTCTGCCATCTTCCCAGTCAGTTTTACCGAAATAGCTTCTATTTGTTTATTTTTTCCTGTCGTCCCAGCCAAATCATTTTCTGATACATATTTTTGCCAACCTATGTCCGCCACATGTACCCGATATTCTATACTTCCCGGATATTTTTTATTATCAAGTTTTATCTTTAAAGCCTCTATTTGTTTTGCAGCACCAACTGTTCCTGCCACTTCATCTTCCGACACATAATTTTGCCATCCAACATCTGCCACATGTGCACGGTAAGATATACGATAATGTTTCTTTTTAAATGCGTTTTTCATGTCACCAGGAGCAGCTTTACCTTTTTCTATCAATTGAATCTGATACGCTTCGATCCGCTTTCCATATCCTTCACTTCCTGCATTCTCTCCATTCTTGGTCCAACCCATCCAGCCAAAATCCGCCGAATGTACTCGATAATAAACATCATACTTTTCTGCCATCTCTCCAGTCAGTCTTATTGCAATCGCCTCTATCTGTTTATTGCTTCCAGTTGTTCCCGCCATTTCACCTTCTGACTTAAAATCCTGCCAACCTATATCCGCCACATGCACTTTATACTCTATACTTCCATCCACATCTTGATTTTGCAATTGCATTTTAACCGCTTCTATTTGCCTTCCCATTCCAGTCGTTCCAGATATTGCACCATTCTCCACTTGATTTTGCCAGCCGACATTCTGCACATGTGCCTGATAACCTACACCAAATGATTTAATCTTATTTGAATTTGCTCCTGTCTGTGGAATATATTCGGAATCTTTCTTTAAAAGTCTTATTTGAACAGCCTCTATTTTTTTTCCATAGCCTATCGTTCCCGCTTCAGCGCCATTTTTTGTCCAATCCAGCCATCCAAAATCACTTACGTGTACTCGATAATATATATCATAGTTATCTTTTTCTGTGCCTGTTAGTTCCATTTTAATCGCTTCCAACGCTCTAGCATTTCCTTCGCTTCCAGTAATATTTCCATCAAAAACATATTGCTGCCATCTTTCAGCTTTCGTATAACTTGTATATTTAACTCCAAGATTTGCTACGTTGGATGTTATTTTCAAAGCCTCTATTCCGTGATTTTGTCCAACTGTTCCTGCCGTCATTCCTCCTTGTACACTTCCTTGCCAGCCAACATCAGATACATGGGTCTCATATGTTATCGCATTCTTAACTTCTTCCGATATAGGTTTTTCGTATTTTTCTCCATGATCTGCCGGAGAACCGATCAAATAATTCATATCAACATATCCAGAAATTCCTGACACAGCCCCTTTATCCGAATATTGCCATAACGCAAATTCTCCATTGTAATTACATTTTGAAGCAGACCATGAAGCAATCCAACGATGCCAACCTGAAAAGCAGGAATCTGTTAATTTCGTGTTCCACCAACTTAAAGAGGCATAAACTCCAACAGCATACCCAGAATTTTTAATTTTATTGCAAAAAGTTTTCGCAATAGCTGTCAAATCACTATTTTCTGTTGATTTATCTTCCATATCAAAATATACAGGATATGACAAATTGTGTCCATTTATCAATCTTAACACATGATCTGCCTCACTGGATGCTCTGGAAACATTTGTAGCATAAGAATAAATATATACACCATAAGGGATACCCAGACGTTCACACTCCGATACATTTCTAAGCCATTTCTTATCATCTTGACTAGATGAATTTTGGCCATAGCCACACCGTATAATTGCAAATTCAACTCCATCTGCTTTTACCTTATCCCAATTTATATTCCCATTGTGTTCTGATACATCAATTCCTCTTCTGCTAATATTAGGCTGGGTTATGTAAAGGGACTGTTCTGCCACTTCTCTTTGATTTCTCTGTTGAACTTCTTCTCCATTCTGATATCTCCAGCTATTTGCACAGTCGTCTATTTCTGGATTCTGTTCTTCTATTGTTGGATCCTGTCCCTCCAACATTCCATTCGTCTCATTTTTTAATTCATCATTTCCTTGTTCTATACTATCATTCTCTTCTTGGCATTCCTCTGATACATCCTCTGTTTTGGGTTGTATATCGTCACTTATTGTACTATTTTCATAATCTATACTTTGGTAAGCATTATCATCCGCCAAGACCGTATTTAGATTTACTTCTACACTAGTTATCACCATTGCAGCCATCAGAAACCATGTCACTAGTTTTCTCACCTTTTACTTCCTCCTTTTCTTCTCTTTTCATATACAAAGCAATTTCCTGTGTTAAATCATTAATTCTTGTTGACATTTTAGACACAGCAACTGTTAGTCCAAATATAATAGCTAGCGAAAAGCAAAAGCCTAAGAAAAATAACATATTGGAAGGCACTTCAATCCCCATACCCCCAGATAAAACTGACATGATTCCTGGAAAAAGATCCAGTATTAATACAATTCCTCCCACGCAAAGCCACGTCAATGCATATCTAAGTTCCAACGCTTTCCTTCGTATCATATTTATAATAACACACAAAGCTATAATAATTACAATCGCTACAATTATTTGAATACGTGAGTTCATCTTATACACCTACTTTCGAATACATTCAATCAAAATTGCCAAAGTAACTTTTATCATATAATATATTGATTTTTTAGGAGAAATTGAAGAAACCCCTCCTTCTCTCGCTTTCATAATAACCGGAATTTCTTCAACTTTTTTCTTTTTTCTTAAAATCGCCACTATGCTTTCTGGTTCCGGATAATCTTTCGGATAATCATAAGCAAATATTTTCATTATTTCTCTATTTGCCATACGAAGTCCAGAAGTCGGATCCGTAATTTTTTTACCTGTCAGAATTTGAATCAAAATTGTAAAATACTTTATTCCAATTCGTCTCGTTCCTGAAGATTGAAATCCTTCTTTATTAATAAAACGTGATCCAATCACCATGTCCAGGTTGTTTTTTTCCAAATGATCTGCCATCATTCTCAAGAATTTAGGATCATGCTGACCATCACCATCCACCTGAACAGCAAGATCATACCCTTCTTCATATCCGTAACGATATCCTGTTTGTACTGCTCCACCTATCCCCAAATTAATTGGAAGGTTTATAATATTATAATGATTTTCCTCACAAATTTTTCTTGTATTATCTTTCGAACAATCATTTATAATTACATAATCAAAATCTGGTGCTTCGTTTTTTATAGCTGTAATCGTCTTTTGAATATTTTCACTCTCATTATATGCTGGTATAATAATTAGTTTCTTCATATTGTTTCCTACCTTGTTTTATTTGAATCTTGACTTTTTGAATAAACATTTACTAACAACTTAGCAATCCATTTTGGCCAGAATTTACAATACATTTCATAATCTTCTTGACTTCTTGCATTATCACCAATAATAATAGATGTTTCTGACTCTTCATGAATTCTATGTCCCATCTGCATTGTCGAATCATAGGCAAATGTCCCCTTCATTTTTGATAATCTTTCCCATGCTTCCCAGTCTTCATCTGAGCGAAAATGAACCGTAAACACCTGTTTCGGTAAATTTTGTGTTGCAAAAGTTACTGCCGGGCAACAAATTCCATCTCCCAATGCCAAACTTCTTCTACGTACAAATCGACTGTTCTGAAAAACTTTTATCTTCAATGGTGATAACAAAAGACGTTTCATTTTCAACAATTGATTATCTACTATCTTCTTTCCTTCTCTTATTTCACAATAATCCGAGAAATAAATTAGCGGTTTCTTTGCTTTTTCAAGAAATGATACAGCTCGTCTTGCATAATCTTTAAAATACACATCATCCTGATGTGCAATAGTAACATAAGGCGTCTTACACTGACTATAGCCAAAATTCCAATCTTGTACAATTCCTCCTTCACCCTCATTTACAATTAAAGGTATTTTATATTTTTGGGACATATCTGAAATAAATGTATTCGGTGTCGATGTAACCATTAAAATCTCAGATTTTACAGTTTGCTTCTTAAGTGAAATAATACATTCTTCCAAATAACGACTTTCTTTATATGCGCAAATAACGAATGTGTGTTTTTCTCTTATATCATTCATAATCTTTTCTCCTATTTTTTACTACAGTATAGCATTGTTACTCTTTCACCGTCAATTATTGTTCCTTTTCTCTTTAAGGTACAAAACAACTATCATAATTCCAAGTACCACACATAAAACAATTGCTGACGTTGTATATGCCATTCCTGCACCTTGTAATTGCATACTTTTTACCATTGGATTAGAACAAATCATAGCCGTTATACTCGCTATAATAAATCCTAACAATAAAAACTGCTGTTTTCTCATAACAGTTAAAATAACCTGTTCTATAACTACCATTGCAAAAAAGCCTCCACCAACCAAAAGTATAATCAGCTCTTTTCTATATTTATTTAAATTTATACCTGATATAATCGATAAAATAGGGCAACCGATTATCCCGCCTATAACAACAATAATTGCTGAGATTGCAATCGCCCCTATCACAATCATCCCACATAATTTTAAAAAGCTCTTATATTCTTTATGAACCCATTTTTTAGATAAACGTACCAGCAACGGTTGGAGAGCAAATCCAACAAACAAATTTGTCACGAAACAAGGCATAAATAGGTATGTATAATACGCCTGCGCTTTATCTGTCATATATATATCTATTGCATATTTTGGTGCATTTCCCATATAAATCAGTAAAAAAGCACTGATACATAACGGGAAACATTCTTTTAATAGTCTTCCAATTTTTTTCCATTCAAATATTGGCTTTTCCAATTCAAAAATTTCTTTTGTTGAATATATAAGACCAAAAAGAACAATTCCTGATATCACAATAGCTATACAACAGGAAATAACAAGATTTTTTGTCATAAGTAGTACCACACAAAAACCAACTACATAAGAAACAATACGTATACTCATTATTTTTCCACTCATGTCCAATCGACCATTTTTTTGATAATATCCCCCAAAAACATCATCAATTGCATCCGTGGCTTTCAGTATACATAATAGAATCGTAATCATTGCCTTTTCAAGATAATATCCTTTAAAAAGTACAAAAACCACCGTTGCTCCTAACATTAAAATATTCGTAATTATTCTTGAACTTCTGTATATGCCAAACGAATATTTGTTTTCTATATCTGTAGCCTGATAATTTCTCATTCCATAATTTCCAATTGTCAACATCATTTGTGATGTAGAAAAGCCAAGTGAAAATATTCCAGCATCTACTACCCCACTTACTCTTGTAACTACAAGTAATAAAAACATAGATACTACCGAATTCAGTCCACTTGACATTATATTCCAAACTACACTTTGTTTATCAACATTTTCTTTCTTTATATTCCACATTCTACCCATCCTATCAAAATTATTCTAACTTTTAGTATAACAAAGAGTTTCAACTATTGCGAGCTTTATTTTTACAAGCTTAACAAAAAGGGAACATTTTATAACAAGCGTTATAATAAAACGTTCCCTTTTTTTATTCGGTCTCTTCTTTAATTTCCACTATCTTTTGTGCAACATTATACTGATTTCCATTTCCGTCCACAATGTATATATGAACATTATATTCTCCATCTTCCTTATTCCAAATATTCATATCTATTTTTGTTGTACAACTTCCATCTTTTTGAATTGCCATCGGAATCCACTGTAAATCACTTTGATCTTCATTTTTCCATATTGCAGCAGTCACCGATTGTATTCCATTTTGAATGTATTTTATATTTTTTACTTTTAACGCTAAAACACCTTCTTCACTTTTATATTTTTCACTTTTTATTTCTGCAGTAGGCACTTTTCCTTCTCTTTCTAATAATTCCTGCTTATTTTTATCTATATGAGCCATTTTCTTCAGAAGTTTAGATTGCTTTTTAAGTTCTCTTGCTTCTTTACTTATTCCATATTCTTCGTTTAAAGTCTTTACTGTTGAAAACAAATTCGTTCCTAATCCCAAACGATTTCCTTCAATCTGTGCTCCCAGTGCAGCAATTGTTGTCGGAAAATTATCAAATGTTGTATATTCTCTTTTTTTATCCGTTTCTTTCTGAACTGCAGGATTTATATATGTTGTATATACTTTTCTCACATAGCTACTATCTACATTCTCACAAAAATCACTGTCCATAGTTGGATGATCTCCAGATATCACAATCGTTGTATTCTCCGCAAAATCCTGCTCACTTACCCAATCCACAAAAGCTTTTACCTGTTTGCTTGAACATGCCATTACATTTGCATATTGATTCTTTCCAAATGTATCTGGACACAATTCACACTCATAACCATCTTCAAAATGTGTATCTACAGTCAGCATTGTCAAATTAAATGGCATATCCTGCTGAGAAAGTTCTTGAAGACGATTTTTTGCAAATTCAAATAATTTTTCATCTTCGTATCCCCACCACACCTTATAATCTTCTGGAATCAGGCCATTCTCCAATGCATAGTTATAATCAAAAATGTCATATTGTCCATGTTCTGTAAAATACAATCTTCTTCCTCCAAATGTCGCATCCGATCCCAATAAAAGAGTCTGTGAATATCCTTCTTTCTGGAGAATATCTCCCATTGTCGTAATTCCCGGAAAAAACGAATCCTGTGTATCCATCCCATTACCATCAATTGAAATATTTAATGGAAGACCGGATGTCTGACCAAACATTGCTCCCATCGTCCATGTTGTTCCAGGCATAGAATATCCACCATTTAGTTTCTTATCTTCTCCCGAAAAATCTTCATTCTCCTGTGCAAGTCCTGTCAATTCTGGAATCACATTTTCCTCAAACGCTCCTCCATCTTCCTGATCTGCATATGTCATTTCCATTGATTCCAGGAATATATAAATAAGATTTCTCTTCTGCTCTGGAAACGTAATATTTACCGACGACGGATCCACATAATTGTCATCAATAAATGTGGAATAGGTACTCTGACCTTTTAAATAATCTCCTATGTCCAAAATATTCCATGTTATCCCTATTGTAACTGACGCAATTCCAACCGTCATTTTCATTTCTTCCTAATCTATTGTATAAGTTAACCAAACAGCATTATACCCTAGTCATTTTTTTGTTTCAATATACAATTCATCAATTCTTGATTATTTTATTATTTTTTTATTTTTACTATTCCTTCACCTTTGGTAACACTCTTAATATATCGCATAATTGAAAAAGGACAGATTATCAATCCGCCTTTTTCCATAAAATTCATATTATTTAACTACGTTTGCCCTATCTGTATTTCCCGGCGCAATTCCTCCTTTTTGAACAAGAACAACCTGCACACATTCTACTCTTTTTGCCATTCCTGAGGTTCCAGACATTTCTCCGTTTTTCGCCCAATCTAACCAACCATAATCCGCTACATGTGTACGATAATAGATATCATATTTCTGTGCCATTGCTCCTGTTAGTTTAATCTTCAAAGCCTCTACCTGCTTTGCCTGTCCCGTTGTTCCGGCAATTTGATTTTCATTTTTCCAGTTCTGCCATCCGATATCTGACACGTGTGCCTGATACGAAATACTACCGCTAACTCTTTGATTAATCAATTTAATCTTCAAAGCCTCTACTTGTTTTGCCTGTCCTGTTGTTCCGGCTTTTCCTCCGCCATACAACATGTTCTGCCATCCAATATCCTGTACATGTGTCTGATACTGAAGGAGTGGTTGGATATATGATTGTGTGATACTTCCTGGCGCCTTTGATTTTTTATCAACTAATTTTATCTGAATTGCTTCCATTTTTTTTGCTGCATCTGTTGTCCCGGCGACATCACCATTTTCGGCCCAGTCAAGCCATCCATAATCCGATACGTGAACACGATAATACACATTATAGTAGTTCGCAATTTCTCCTGTCAGACGTATCTTAATCGCTTCCATTTGTTTATTTTTTCCGGTTGTTCCGGCAATATTTCCATCTGTTACCCAATCCATCCATCCGATGTCTGCTACATGTGCGCTATACTCGATTGCTCCACTATATCCGGTATCTTTCAAGCGTATTTTTACCGCCTCAACCTGCTTATTCTGGCCGGTTGTCCCAGCTATATCACCATTTGCTTTTTCTGCCTGCCATCCAATATCTGCTACATGTGCACTATAGATGATTCCAGTATCTGTCTGTTCCGTTTTATTGGTGCCACTATTAATCTTTGATACGTATTTTTTGCTTGTATATGCATACATTTTTGATGAATTATAAGCTCCTGTTGACGTATCAATTTTGGTCCTTCCAGAATCCAATACCGGATCGCTCTGAATCTTGTAAAAATCACCTGTTTCATCTAGAATCAAAAATGCATAGTTCGATAGCTTTCCGTTATTATAAAGCTGTGTTGACGATGTATTTGCCTCTTTACGAATTGCAAGTGAATTCGCATTTGTAATACCAATACTATATTTATTCTGATCTTTTCTACCACCCTCGTTATCCATTGCCCATGCCAGTGCTGCTATCTTTTCACCCCAGTATGGATCTGATGCATAGCTTACATTTATTCCACTATCTTTATTTCCAAGAAATCCACCATGATAGTATGTATAATTAGCCCTTAAATATCGTTTTGACATATACGTTTCTGCAAATGTTTTAATACAATCATTTACACTTGAATAGGTATCTGCGCTGATTCCCGGTGAAGAATCCACCGCATTTAATCCAAATAGATTATTCTTATTTTTTGCTATGTTACTGGTTCCCCATGCGCTTTCTAATCCTCCGACACATGACATCAACATTGCATTAACTCCATATGTGCTCTGATTATTTACAAAAACACTTCCCATATTGTACATTTTGCTACTACTGTTTTTTGCCCGATTATGAATCAATGAATTCAACTCATTTGCTGAATATTTTGATTGTCCGCGCAAAGGTAAATATTGGTAATAATTATAATATGGCTGATTCGAATTAATCGAATTAACACGTGTATTCGCACAATAGTCCGAAATCATAGTATCGTAATTAGTATAAAAATAATGTCCGTCATAACTATAATAAGTTGTTCCTGTTGTCATATACGACTGCTGTGGACCTACTGTAATGGAAGCACCATATCCTCCAGTTGTCATATCCATACATATTCTATGGATAATCGAGTTTCCATTTGCATAATAATTACTATAGCTTTTCACACTTCCCAGAGAAACAACCTGCACCTTTGACGCATCCACCAAACCGATTACACCACTTTGCATGAATTTTATTTTTCCATTTTCTGTTCCAAGATACGCAGCATCTGCACCTGCTCTTCCATACGTATACCCTGAAATACCCGTCCCATATTCAGAATATGTTGTAATATCTGTTACTGTTGTTCCCGATGCATTTGCACGAAAATTGACAATCTTCGTTCCTGATGCTCGACTTTGCATTTCCGGAGAATCTACTACACCATCACTTTCTTCTTCAACTTGAAATATATTTCCATTCTCATCTACGCCAATAACTTTCCTTTCTCCAGTTGCATTTTCTGGATTGTTCATATCAATTTCTGTTTTTGACTCTTCATTCGGTTGTTCTGTTACCTCATCCACTGTAACATCATTTTGATTCTCTTCTCCATTTTCATTCGAATCCTCTTCCTCAGTTGCACTTCCTACCTCTGACAATTTTTCTTCTTCCGTAACAACCGATTGTTCTGTACTCTGACTATCTGTTGAATTTGCTTGAACATTGTCAGATTCTGCTGAAACACTCACTCCCGAAAGCACCATACTCAACGTACAGATTCCAACTAAAAATGCTTTCATTTTTTTCTTCTTCACTTTTTGAACCTCCTTTTTCAAATACTATTCTTTTTCTAATACATTTTTCGGCATTTGAGTATTTTACTTCTTAAACACCACAGCTCTCTGGCCTACATAATTAAACACCACAAACGCTCCCATTCCACACAGCATAGACAGGTTCTCCTGCACACTCTTACTCTGATTATGAAGGATCCATGACACAACCGGCTTTGCCATCCCATATGCCAGCAGATAACATATTGTAATATTTATCACGAACATCCCCAGTTGCTTCCAGGATCTTTCTTTATTCTGAAACGTAAAGTATTTATTCAGGAAATAGCTCACAATACTTCCCACCACATAATTCGATGCAGAAGATACCCAGTAGCTCAGATGCAAAAGATTGTAAGCAGCAAACATTACCCCTGTACCCACCAGAGTATTCACAATTCCCACCAATACAAATTTCCAGAATGTAATATCCAGCATATTTTTTATTTTTTCTTTCATAATTACCTATTCCTGTTCTTTCCTTCTTGTTGTTTCACATCTCTAATGTTCATACCAGTATTCAACTTCTTATTATGAATCATATATTATTACAGAACAAAACACAACAAACGGCTCATGTCACACACAAGCCGCCTGTCATATTTCCTTATTACTTTTTCTTACTCTCCAAGCCCGCTCTCGACCGCATCCATCATTGCTTTCATGGCCTCTTCTTCATCTTCCCCGTCGCAGATAAGCTCGATTTCATCTCCCGATTTTACGCATGCTCCAAGGACACTCAATACACTTTTCGCATTTGCTGCAGTGTCATCGTTATACATGAATTCTACTTTGCATTTGTATCTGCTTGCTATGTTACAGAACATCCCTGCAGGTCTGAGATGTAGTCCCGTCGGATTTGTTATTGTAACTTTCTGTCTGATCATAATGTATTCTCCCCATTTCTGTCTGTTATTCGCTCTGGCCGTTCTGATTGTTTTCATCTGTCTTTGTCTGACTGCTGTTCTGGCTTTCCCCCTGTGTTTTACTGCTCTGCTTTGAGTTTTCAAGCGTGATCTCCACATTCACTTCATTCACAAGCTTGCAGCCATCCGGCAGTTCGACAGACACCGGAACGGTATATGTACCAGGCTCTGTATAATTCTTAAGATCAATGCTGACTTTCTTCGCAGGTGAGAACAGATTCAGCACATCATTCGGTCCCTTCACCTGTATCTCCAGATCAACGTTAGATCCGTAATTGATGCTCAGTCCGTCCGCTATATTCTCCAGGATGATCGATCCTGTCGATATCTCAAAGCTCTTTGTTCCCGGCTGTTGTACCTGGATGGATATTACCACCTTATTCGCATTCTCTTCCGCAAGGGACACACCGCTCGGAAGATAAGATGAGATGTCAATGGTCTGCTCCGTTCTCTGTGTCAGTTCTTCCAATTTCAGGGCACTCGGTGGAATATCGATCTCTGATATCTCTGCAAGCGTACTCTTATCACCTGTCACTTCCACTTCCTGCGGTTCTACCGTGATCTTGCCAAGTTTATACCCTTCTGCTGCCGACACCTCTGATGTATCCACTTTGAGCGGCACACTTTTTACCTGAAGCAGTTCTACTTCAACACTGACTCCTTCTTTTCCAAGGTTGTTTGCAAGAAGTGTCTGGTCGATCACATTATTATTTGCATCATACAGTACCAGTTTTGCTTCTACCGTCTCATCTTCGGATAATCCGGATACGTTTGCTTCTGCTGTTACTTTTGCAATATTGTTAATGATTCTCTTCGGTCCGCGAAGTGTTACTTTTTCCGGAAGTGCTTTCAGGCTTCCCACTTCATATCCGTTTCTTACCGTTCCCGTTGTTGTCGGTGTGATTGGGAAATTATTCTTCGCTTCCTCATCGATTTGGATCTGCAGATTTCTTGGATTTGCCGTTGCCTTTTCATATTTTCCTGTATATCCTTTGATCGTCACTTCAATCGGCACCTGTGTACGAAGCGTCAGTTCTTTCATGTTCGCTGTCGCAACAATATCCTCTGCCTTGATCTTATCCAGTACCGATCGCTGTGCTGTAACTGTTACATTAATCTCCTGTGTGTTATCCACGATCTGATACGTATTATTATTATCCGTAATCACTTCTTCATGCGTTACCTGCACCGGAATATTGGAAAATGTCTTGTCATCCACCGGATCATCGATATTCACTACAACCAGCCATAAGAATGCCGCAATCAGGAAAGCCAGTATTTTCAGCGCAAGATTGTTAGTTATTCTTTTTCGCATGCTTCCGCCATCCTTTCCACATTGCCTTTATTCTGTTGGTTTCACTGCTCTTATGCTGTACCTCTTCCAGCTTCACACGAAGTTCTGCTTCATTGATACTTCTTGTAAGCTCTCCTCCCTGTGCGACTGACACAGCTCCTGTCTCTTCTGATACCGTAATGACCAGTGCATCACTGACTTCGCTCATTCCTACTGCCGCACGGTGTCTGGTGCCCAGATCCTTACTGATCCCCATATTATCCGAGAGGGGAAGATAGCAGGTTGCCGAGACGATCCTGTCACCTCTTACGATGATCGCACCATCATGAAGCGGTGTATTATGTTCGAAGATATTGATCAGCACCTGACTTGATACCAGACAGTCCATCTGGATTCCGGTGCTTTCATATTCCGTAAGCCGTATTGCCTGTTCTACGACGATCAGAGCCCCTGTCTTGACTTTTCCCATGGCAAAGCATGCACGGATAATATCCTCTCTTGTCTCTTCACTGAAACGTATCTCCGGGTTCTGTTCAAAAGGAACAACTGATGTCAGGAATTGCTTCTCTCCAAGCTTTTCCAGTGCCCTCCGCAGTTCCGGCTGAAATACTACAATTGCTGCCGTAGCCATGACCGTCAGTGAATTTCTCGCGATGAACAGGATCGTATGCATCTTGAATATAGCTGCGAGAAGAATAAAGCCCGCAAGTACAATGATTCCTCTGAGCAGCATCCATGCTTTCGTATTCTTTATCCATATGATGATCTGATAGATCAGAAAAGTGAGGATCAGAACTTCTATGATATCTGTGATATGCACTCTCGGAATATAAAGTCCAATTCCATATTTATCAATAAAATCTGCAATTGTCTGTCCCATTCCTCTCACCTCCCTGCATGGTTTTTAATGATTTTTTCTGTCTTTCTATCTTTTTCTGCGGTTGCCTGCGTGAAATTCATTTTCCAGACTCTGTGTCAGAAGCATCTTATCTACATCTTTCATGTCATGTTTCTTCGGTGCCGGTCCTCTCTTCGGCGAATGCTTTCTTACCTGACTTGCCCGGATCTGTGCCGGACTTCTGTAGTCTGCATCACCGTATGACGGCTTCCGTTCTGCTTCTCTTTTCTGTCCATGTCCCGCATGTACTTCCAGATCGATGGCTTTTGTCTCTTCTTCCGCCGTATCCTGCGACAAACGTTTTACCGCTTCTGCATCGATGATCTCCGTCTCCTGACGTTCATTGATCTTCTTCACAGTCTTCTCCGGCGTTGTCATGGCAACCTTCGGTATTGCTTTTACATAGTAATAATATTCATCGTCTTCAAACTGCAGACGTTCACTTCTTGCATAATCTACCGAGAACAGGAATAATTCCAGCACAAGTCCTGCAACAGCTGCCACAATATTTCCTATGATCAGCGGACCATAGGAGGTGTTTACGCCCAGTGCAATACTTCCCATTGCCGTTACGACCACATTGGCAATTGCTCCCGCAATAATCCCAATCTTCCAGGCATGATCCAGTTCCTGTCTGCGGATGGTATAAATGATAAAAAATCCAATGATAAATGCAACTATGTAGAGCCACATTTCTTTATTCTGGAACACTTTCTGTACGTATGTGCTGATCTCGGCAAGCATTGCCTTACTTCCGGACGTCTTAGATGCCGCACTTATTTTCTTAAGATATTCCATCATATAATATACAACAGTTCCACATCCCATCGGTACAAGACTTACCGGTGTATAGATCAACGCACATGCAACCGGTACCACAAACGGTATCTTAAGTGCAAATGCAATCGGTGTCAGAAGCACAACAAATGCCATCTTCGGTGCCAGTCTGATATAAAATATATACATGATTAGGAAGATCAGTGCAGACACTGCGAATATACCTATGGACGCTGCCAGTGTATGTGCAAGCAGCAGTATCGTTGCAAGTACCACCAGAACCGCCGGCGGCAAGAAAGTAGCAACCACAGCCAGCCCTAGAGAGATTACCGGTGAGGAAAGTGATTTCATAAATCCTGTATTCTGATTGATCATTGTAAATGTTATCATTGCCAGTATGAACTGAAAGGCTTTATTAAATGACTTGGAATGCTTCCCATAAACCGCTTCTATTCTTTCACGTATTACATATATATTGTCCATCTATCTTTTCTCCTTTTCATACATTTTCAGCAGTTGAATCAGATTATGATTATACTTTTTCACTCTTTTCCTTGCCTTTTTGTGTTTCTCATTATAAATGTGACTGGCAATTCCGCAATATACGATCACCACACCCACATAGCCTGCCAGAATGATCAGAAAAAGGAACAGGATCAGACCATTCGACATATTACTCATTATATCCTCCACACCGGCCAGTAAAAGCAGCGCCACCAGACACACATAACCGACTGATACGCTCAGAAATGCATATATAACGTGCAGGCTTGCATAATCTTTTCTATAATAGGAACTGATCTTAAAATCTTCTTTTCCATAAGTCTCTTCATAGAGAGCAAGCTTTGTCATTAATTTTACTTTTCTCTCATCTAACATATATCCACCTCAACATGATATTAATTCCATAAAAACATCATTTTAAGTATAACAAATATCAGTACCCTTGTCCAATACTTATAGTTAAAAAATAAACCTTCTCCACGCCTTTTTCCTTTAATGCTTTTGCCGCCGCATCCAATGTATTGCCGGTCGTATATATGTCATCCACCAGCAGAACCTTCCGGACAGGGCGAAATGCCGGTGTTACCGCAAATGCATTTTTCAAGTTCTTTTTTCTCTCATTATGTCCAAGTTTCTTCTGCGGACTGGTCTTTTTTCTTCTTGCCAGGCTTTTACTGTCCACTGGAATGCACAGCAACCTTCCCAGGTTTTCTGCAAGAATCTGTGCCTGATTATAACCCCGTTTTCTACGTCTCGCCCGGTGCAGCGGGACCGGTATGATCACATCCGGGTTCCATCGCCGGATTTCTTTCTGAAAATTTTTCACGAGTTCCTGACTGTACAGTTCCCCGTATCTTCTCTGATTGTGGTATTTGAACTGATAGATAGATTGATTCACAGGAGCTTTATGGTTCCATAAGCTTAATCCCTGCTCATAATAATGATATGTATGCATGCAGTCATAACAGTATTCCTTTTCCATACTACGGATCTGCTTGCCGCATTGCATACACCTTGGTTCTCTGATTCTTAAGAATTCCAGTCTTTCCCTGCATTCTGTACAGATGCCCTCTTTACAGACTTTCTGACAGAATGGACAGATTTCCGGCCAGAACAGAACAATTATATTTTCTTTGATATCTTGTATGATACTTTTATTCATTAAATTCACGGATTCGCTCTGCGAGACTCGTATTGCGGTTCTGCTGGTTTGTGTTTTGTATCATCTCCTGGAATACGCTTTCACTTCCGATCACCGTCACACATTTTCTCGCTCTTGTGACAGCCGTATAGAGCAGATTTCTATAATAAAGCTGTCTTGGTCCCTGTAACAAAGGGATAATGACTGCAGGATATTCGCTTCCCTGCGCTTTATGGATTGTGATCGCATAAGCCAGTTCCAGTTCATCCAGCAGATTGTATGGATATTTTACCTGCTTCTTTTCATCATATTCGACCGTCACGGTCTCTTCATATGTATTGATCTTTTTGATGATCCCCATATCCCCGTTAAATACACCGATCCCTTTATCGACCGTCATTCCGTACCGGGTGGTGATCTCCCACTCAAGCTGGTAATTATTCTTGATCTGCATCACCTTATCCCCCTCACGGAACAGATGATCTCCATATTCTTTTTCCTGTTTGCCAGGCTTCGGCGGATTCAGATATTCCTGCAGGATCTTATTGATCCGTTCCACTCCGAGCAGGCCCTTTCGCATCGGCGTCAGAACCTGAATGTCTGCTTCTGATGCAGATACGAATTTGGGAAGTTTCTTCTGGATCAGTGTGATGATATTACTGATGATCATATTCGTATCATCACGTTTCAGGAAGAAGAAATCCATGCTTTTGTTATCCAACACAACCGGTTCACCCCGATTGATCTTGTGGGCATTGACAATAATATCACTTTCGCCTGCCTGCCGGAATATCTTCGTAAGCTTTACCACCGGAAAACATCCGGATGAAATAATGTCTTTCAGTACGCTTCCCGGTCCTACACTCGGAAGCTGGTTCACATCTCCCACCAGGATCACACGGGTTCCCGGCACGATCGCATTCAAAAGTGCATACATCAACGGCAGATCTACCATTGACATCTCGTCTATGATGATCACATCTGCTTCCAGCGGATTCTCTGCATTGCGCTGGAAACCACCAACTGTCTCATCATCCGGATTGCCGGACACTTCCAACAGCCGGTGAATCGTCTGTGCCTCGCATCCGGTTGCTTCCGTCATACGCTTTGCCGCTCTCCCTGTCGGTGCTGCCAGATAGATGTCCAGTCCTTCGCTTTCGAAGAAATGAATCATCGCATTGATGGTCGTTGTCTTACCGGTACCCGGTCCTCCGGTCAGTATCATCAGACCATGCCTGACTGCTTCCATTACTGCATCTTTCTGCATCTCGTCCAGATACAGTTCTGTGTTCTTTTCAATCTGATTGATCCTGTGAAGAAGTGTCACATCAGCTGCTTCAAAATCAAGATTCAGATCATGCAGCATCTTCGCAGTATTCAACTCCATATAATAATAATGGGAAGTATACACTCTCACCCCCTGCTCTGACTGCTTCATGACGATCTTCTTTTCCATCATAAGATCCATAAGATACTTTTCCATATCTTGTATCTGTACTCCAAGAAGGTCTCCCGTCTCTTTCAGCAACACGTCCTGATACAGATAGACGTGTCCTTCATTCACACTCTGTTGTAAGGTATAAAAGATTCCGCTGCGGATCCGGAAATCAGAATCTGTGTGTATGCCAATCTTCATTGCAATCTCATCGGCAGTCTTAAATCCCACTCCCGGCACATGGTCTGCCAGATGATACGGATTCTCCTCTATCGTGCGGTAGACATTACGTCCGTAATGCTGATAGATCTTTGCTGCCAGTGTTGTAGAAATGCCGAATTTCTGCAGATAGATCATTGCCTGCCGCATATCCTTCTTCTCTTCTACCTGTGAAGCGATCTCTCTTGCTTTCCGTTCACTGATTCCTTTGATCTCTGCCAGTCGTTCCGGCTCCTCTTCGATGATCCGGAAGGTATCTTCTTTGAATTTTTTCACTATCTTTCCCGCCAGAGAAGCTCCGACTCCTTTGATCGCACCGGAACCCAGATACCGTTCGATGGATACCAGATCTTCCGGCTCACATATCTCCGATTCCTCCACAGCGAACTGAAGGCCATACATCTTATGCGTTGTATAGCCTCCTTTCAGTCTTAACAGTTCACCTTCTTCAATATAATGAAAACTTCCGACACAGGTCACTTCTCCATCTGAATTATTCAGATGGAATACCGTGTACCCGTTGTCTTCATTGCGGTAAACAATATGTTCTACGTATCCTTTTATTTCTTCCATTCGATTTCACTCACCCGGATTCCTATCTGAATCTAGATTCCTTTTCTGTCACCCATGAACTCTACGTATTCTCCGGTTCCGATGGCAACAACCTTCATCGGATCATCCGCCGTCATCGTGTTGATGCCTGTCTTTTCCTCGATCAGTTCTTCCATACCACGTAACATAGATCCGCCTCCGGTCAGCATAATCCCTCTGTCAAGGATATCTGCGGAAAGCTCCGGTGGTGTTCTCTCCAGCACGCTGATAACAGCTTCTACGATCTGTCCCGTTGTCTCCCGGAGTGCTTCTTCTGTCTCTGTCGAAGTTACCGTTACCGTCTTCGGAAGTCCTGTTACCAGGTTTCTTCCTCTGACTTCCAGCGTCTCATCTTCGATCATTGGATAGGTTGTACCGATCTTGATTTTAATATCTTCCGCTGTTCTTTCACCGATCAGAAGATTATGTTTTTTTCGCATATAGCGGACGATCGCCTCGTCGAAATCATCTCCGGCAATCTTTAAGGATGTATTTACAACCGTTCCGCCAAGTGAGATGACGGCAATATCGGATGTCCCTCCGCCGATGTCAACGATCATATTGCCACACGGCTTTGAGATATCGATTCCCGCACCGATTGCTGCCGCAACCGGTTCTTCGATCAGATGTACCTCTCTTGCTCCTGCTGCATAAGTTGCTTCCTCCACTGCCTTGCGTTCCACTTCTGTAACCCCGCTTGGTACACAGATACTAATTCTCGGCTTCTTGAATGTACGCTTTCCAAGTGTTTTCTGCACGAAATATTTGATCATTTTTTCTGTTACTGTATAGTCTGATATCACGCCCTGTCTCAAAGGTCTGACTGCCACAATATTTCCCGGAGTTCTTCCAAGCATCAGTCTTGCTTCTTCTCCGATCGCCTTGATTGCATTCGTATCTCTGTCATACGCTACAACAGAAGGCTCTTTTAAAATAACACCCTTTCCTTTTACATACACCAGTACGCTGGCGGTTCCCAAATCAATTCCAAGATCTACTGACATTCCCAATTCTCCCTTCATCAAGCTGTCTATATTCCTATCTTTGGTGAGATATGATTATATCACATGCTATTTTTGAGCATGTTCCCATTATAATCAAAATCATTTAAAATAAAAAGACCCATTTTGCTTAAATCTTTATGAACCTTTTTACATAAATATTACAATATGACGAATCCGGACGATGCATTGAACAAAATGTCATATTTCTACCGTTCCAGCATTGGTTTTATATACTTTCCGGTATAGGATACCGGACTTTCCGCAACTTCTTCCGGTGTTCCCTCTGCGATCACGGTTCCGCCTTTGTCACCGCCTTCCGGACCGATATCGATGATGTAATCTGCGGTCTTTATCACATCCAGATTGTGCTCGATCACAATGACTGTATTCCCATCTTCTGTCAATCTGCGGAGAATCTCTGTCAACTTATGCACATCGGCAAAATGCAGTCCCGTCGTCGGCTCGTCCAGAATATAGATTGTCTTTCCCGTACTTCTCTTACTCAGCTCTGTTGCCAGCTTGATACGCTGGGCTTCTCCGCCGGACAGAGTCGTAGACGGCTGTCCCAGACGGATATAAGAAAGCCCGACATCATACAAGGTCTCCATCTTTCTGCGGATACTTGGTACATTTTCAAAGAAATGCATTGCTTCTTCTACGGTCATGTCCAGAACATCATAGATATTCTTTCCTTTGTATTTCACTTCCAGTGTCTCTCTGTTGTAACGTCTTCCCTTACATACTTCACATGGAACATAGACATCCGGCAGGAAATGCATCTCGATCTTGATGATTCCATCTCCGCTGCAGGCCTCACATCGTCCTCCTTTGACGTTAAAACTGAATCTTCCTTTTTTATAGCCTCTTGCTTTTGCATCCGGTGTTGCTGCAAACAGATCCCTGATCAGGTCAAATACTCCGGTATAAGTTGCCGGATTGGATCTCGGAGTCCGCCCGATTGGAGACTGGTCGATATTGATCACCTTATCCAGCTGTTCCAGTCCCTCGATGCCTTTGTGTCTGCCCGGAATGGTCCTTGCACGGTTCAGGTCTCTTGCCAGACGTTTATAGAGGATCTGGTTCACAAGTGAGCTTTTTCCCGAACCGGACACACCGGTAACACAGGTCATCACGCCAAGCGGAAACTTCACATCTATGTTCTTCAAGTTATTTTCCTGTGCTCCGAGTACTTTCAGCCATCCGGTTGGTTTTCTTCTTACTTCCGGAACCGGGATCCGGATCCGCCCGCTCAGATAGGCTCCGGTTACAGAATTTTCATTCTGCATGATTTCTTCCGCATTTCCGGTTGCAACTACCTCACCGCCATGTTCTCCCGCTCCCGGTCCGATATCCACGATAAAGTCCGCTTCTCTCATAGTATCCTCATCATGCTCGACCACGATTACTGAGTTCCCGAGATCCCTCAGATGTTTTAAAGTTCCAAGCAATTTATCATTGTCTCTCTGATGCAGTCCGATACTTGGTTCATCCAGAATATATGCCACACCTACGAGTCCGGAACCGATCTGCGTTGCCAGACGGATTCTCTGTGCCTCTCCTCCCGAAAGTGTTCCGGTCGATCTTCCAAGTGTCAGATAATTAAGTCCGACATCCATCAGAAACTGGATTCTGGAATTGATCTCCTTTAAAATCTGTCCGCCGATCAGTAATTGCTGGTTCGAAAGTTTCAGTTCTTTTAAAAAAGTCTGCAGTTTTTCAATTGACATTCCTGTCAGTTCGGAAATATTTTTATCTCCTACCGTCACAGCAAGTGCTCCCGGCTTCAGGCGCTGGCCTTTGCACGCAGAACACGGTGTGATATTCATAAACTCTTCGTATTCTGCTTTCATCGTTTCCGACGAAGTCTCCCGGTAACGGCGCTCTACATTGCGGATCAGACCTTCGAATGCCACATCATAGACTCCTTCTCCGCGCTGCCCCTTATAATATACTTTCACTTCTTTGCCGTTTGTCCCATGGATCAGGACATCATGGACTTCCTTCGGATAGTCCTCAAACGGTGTATCTAATGAAAAGCCATATTCTTTGCTCAACGCATCCAGGATCGCATACGTGAAGCTCTTCTTATCCGTGCAGGACTGCCATCCCATAACAGTGATCGCACCTTCACTGATACTGAGACGTTTATCCGGAATCATCAGGTCTTCGTCAAATTCCATCTTGTATCCCAGTCCAAAGCACTCCGGACATGCGCCGAACGGATTGTTGAACGAAAAGCTTCTCGGTTCGATCTCTTCAATACTGATTCCGCAGTCCGGACATGAGAAGCTTTCGCTGAACTGGATCGGTTCCCCGCCGATCACATCCACGGTCATCAGTCCTTCCGCAAGATTCAGTACATTTTCAATGGAATCGGTCAGACGCTGTTCAATACCCTCTTTTACTACCAGACGGTCTACAACAATCTCTATATTGTGCTTGATGTTCTTATCCAGCTTGATCTCTTCCGACAGTTCGTACATATTACCATCGATCCTGACACGGACATATCCGCTCTTCCTGGCGCGCTCCAGTAATTTTACATGGGTTCCCTTTCTGCCTCTTACAACCGGTGCCAGCAGCTGTATCTTGGTTCTTTCCGGAAATGCCATCACCTGTTCTACCATCTGATCAACCGTCTGTTTCTTAATCTCGCGCCCACATTTCGGACAATGCGGAATTCCTGCTCTTGCATATAATAACCGGAAATAATCATAGATTTCCGTTACCGTTCCTACGGTAGACCTTGGATTGCGGTTCGTAGATTTCTGATCAATGGAAATAGCCGGAGACAATCCTTCTATACTTTCTACATCTGGTTTTTCCATCTGTCCCAGGAACTGTCTGGCGTAAGAAGACAATGATTCCATATATCTTCTCTGTCCTTCCGCATAAATTGTATCAAATGCCAGTGATGATTTTCCTGATCCGCTAAGACCGGTCAGTACCACCAGTTTGTCTCTTGGTATGTCTACGTCTACATTCTTCAGATTGTGTTCATTTGCTCCTCTGATCTTGATATATTGTCTTGAATCTTTTTCCTGTGGCATGTAAGTCTATGATCTCCTTTTTCTATATCTTTATTTCCTGTAATGTCTTCTTAAGCTCTATTAACTTATCCCTGAGTTCTGCTGCCGCCTCAAAATTCAGATCTGCCGCAGCTTTCTTCATCTGCTTCTCCAGCTCTTTGATCAGCTTCTCTAATTCTTTCTCACTCATGGATTCCGGATCTTTTTCCATCTGTAATTCAGAAGCCGCCACTTTCCGGGATACTGAGATCAGATCTCTGACTGCTTTCTGGATCGTCTTCGGTGTAATACCATGTTCTTCATTATATGCCATCTGCACTTCACGTCTTCTCTGCGTCTCATCCAGTGCTGCACGCATGGAATCTGTGATCGTATCTGCGTACATGATAACATGCCCTTCTGCATTACGGGCCGCACGGCCGATCGTCTGGATCAGAGACGTCTCGGAACGCAAAAATCCTTCTTTATCCGCGTCCAGGATCGCAACCAATGTGATCTCCGGAATGTCCAGCCCTTCCCGCAGAAGATTAATGCCGACCAGAACATCGAATACGTCTAGGCGCATATCTCTCACGATCTCTGTACGTTCCAGTGTATCAATATCCGAATGCAGATACCTCACACGTATTCCCAGCTCACGCATATAGTCTGTAAGATCTTCTGCCATACGCTTGGTCAGCGTTGTTATCAGTATTTTATGTTTATTGGCAATCTCTTTATTCACTTCTCCGATCAGATCATCGATCTGTCCTTCTACCGGCCGCACTTCTACTTCCGGATCCAGAAGTCCGGTCGGCCGGATCACCTGCTCGGCTCTTAAAAGTTCATGCTCTTCTTCGTATTTCCCCGGTGTTGCAGACACGAACATGACCTGATCGATCTTATTTTCAAATTCCTCAAAACTAAGCGGACGGTTGTCCAGTGCCGATGGCAGACGGAATCCATACTCTACCAGTGTACGCTTTCTTGACTGATCGCCGTGATACATACCGCCAATCTGCGGAACCGTCTTGTGCGACTCA